>Ga0209537_1002705_pt1 | contig 17310 bp, 22 predicted proteins | sample BioPla4DNA1_FD_187698 | JGI IMG/M metagenome (GOLD analysis project Ga0209537, IMG submission 187698) | Biogas fermentation microbial communities from Germany - Plant 4 DNA1 (SPAdes) (version 2) | ecosystem: Engineered > Bioreactor > Anaerobic > Digestate | place: Bielefeld, North... | reverse complement strand
TATCTTTTTAGAGAACCTGGAGTCTCAAAAAATCCAAATTAAAGGTAAAATATCTGATCAAAAGCTTCGAGAAATCTATGATAAGATATATCATTCCAGAGGTTATTCGTTGATGTTAAAGCTCCAATCTAAAAGAGTACCACATAACAGAAGAGCAGCTCGACCAAATTTTTTATGAAGGGATAAACAAAAAATGGTAATGTAATACAAAGTGAGGTGAGCAGCTGTGAAAAAGTGGGTTAAAAGGTTTGTCCCTATTGGTATTGTCATAGCTGTCATCACATCATTTGTCTTTACTGGCATTGCCTCTCAAAAAGCACCATCCATTCCTAGCACTGCAGAAAAAGCCCTTGTCGCACGCGTCATAGACGGCGACACCATACAACTTGATGACGGCAGGAAAGTAAGGCTCATAGGAGTCGACACCCCCGAAACTGTCCACCCACAAAAACCGGAATTGCCGAGCTGTTTAAAAATCAGGAATATTCCAGGGCATGGGAAATAATTGAGGAGGAAGACGATGATGCCGTCTAAAAAGTGGAATTACGGCGATGCTTATTTGCGCCATCCGATATCGGATAACCAGCTAGTCGTCTTTGACAACAGAAGCGTCGTAAAAGTGCATGACATCTTTGATCCTTTGCCTTGTTTCATGAAACAGGCTGACGTCATCTTTACGGACCCGCCATGGAATCTTGGCAACTTAAACACCTTTTATATGAAAGCACAAAAACAGGAAAGGCATAAATCATTTGAGAGGTTTTACCTGAGGCTTTTTGAATGCATCGCAGATATCAATCCTAGGTCATGTTATGTTGAGGTGGGAAAGACATATTTGAGCGAGTTTATATATGAAATGAAAAAGCTTTACAAATATGTCACATTCTATAATAGCTGCTATTATCACAGAAAAGAAAACATCTGCTATATAGTTCACGGCAGCTGTAAGAGAAAGAAATTGCCATTGGACTACACGGACGAGGAAGACGCTATTGCATGGGTCTGCGAAAACGAAGAATATGACTGCATAGGGGATCTGTGCATGGGCAGGGGTTTGATCGGTGTTAACGCTTACAAAAATGGCAAAAGATTTGTCGGCACCGAACTAAACCATAAAAGGTTGGCCGTTCTTTTGGAAAGAATTGTAAATATGGGCGGGACTTATAAATTAATCAAGTATTCGCCTTGTCGTCCAGCCAGTCTGCCCACCACTGCATCATCTCTCTTCTCTGGTCAAGATATTCGGCATGATTGTAGGCAGCTCTGACCGCATTCTTTTCTACATGCGCCAGCTGGCGTTCTATGACGTCGGCTGGCCATCCGTTTTCGTTCAAGATCGTGGAGGCCATGGATCTGAAGCCGTGGCCGGTAAAATCTTCCTGTCCATATCCTAATCTCCGCAGGGCAGCATTCACGGTCGTATCGCTCATGGGCCGGCTGAAGGAGCGCGCAGAAGGGAAGACGAATCTGGAAGAAGACGTAAAAGGCCTCAAACTGGCGAGCACGCTCACGGCCTGTTTTGAGAGCGGCACGATGTGCATTCTCTTCATCTTCATCTTTTCTGCTGGTATTCGCCATTCGGCAGCCTCAAGGCTGACCTCCTCCCATTCGGCCGTCCTGAGTTCCCCGGGACGCACAAATGTATATGCCAAGACAAGCAAAGCGCTTCTTACGATCTCAGATCCGTTCAGCCCCCTGATCGCCCGCATCAGTGCGCCTATTTCCTGAGGATCCGTTATTGTTGGATAGCCGGCAGTTTTAACCGGCACCAAGGCGCCGCGCAGGTCGGCAGCAATATCACGCTCGGCCATGCCTATAGCTATTCCATATCTGAATATCTGGCTGCATATTTGTAGCACACGATGGGCAGTTTCATATGTTCCCCTTGCCTCTATCATGCGAATAATGGCAAGGATGTCGGTAGGCGAGATCTCCGACATGAGCTTTTGGCCTATATATGGCAATATAAGCCTATCAAGCCTTGAGGTGACTGTTCGGATGTGGTTCTTGGTGCGAATTGGGAAAACCTTTTTCTGAAGCCAGTCCTGCGCCACGGCCTCGAAGGTCTTATCGATCAGCTTTGAGACCGGTTGCCCGGACCTCATCACGGAGGCCTTCATTTCATCCCTTATTTCCCTGGCTTCTTTCAGGCCTACGGCAGGATATTGGCCAATGGAATGCTTGTATTCTTTGCCGTCTATCCAGTACCTGAGCCTCCAGTATTTTTTGCCTGAAGGCATGATCTCAAGATAAAGCCCGTCACTGTCAGAGAGCATATATCTTTTTTCTTTGATCTTAGCCTTTTTAATAACGTTATCCGTAAGCATCCCCGAGTCTCCTTTGTGTACGGTGGCAACTCGGCGTGTGTACGGTTCTGTGTACGGTTTGATCATGGTTTGTATAGTTTTTCATTGAACTGCGTTGAACAGCCAAGCTGCCAAAAATGCAGTTTGTATCATGTCATTTGAACTATATCATACTTGGATGGACTTCATAATGGTGGAGGCGGGGGGAATCGAACTGAATATAACTTTTTCAGTTGTACACGAGGAATATCCACACATGTGAATATGTTGTGTACGGTTCTGTGTACGGTTGTGACTGCGTTTATTCTTCAAATATTATTTTGTTGCGGTTATTTTCGATAAAATTAAACAACTCATCAGATACGCTATAGAGGCCAGAGATATTAATGGCCCCTTCTTCTTCAACAGAGCAAATAACGAGGTCATGCAACTTCTTTGCTAAAGCCTTATCAGTACACCTTATTTTTAGATACTGTGTTTGCCCAATGATGTTTTTAGCTATACATAACTCTGCATGGAGGTCAGACACATTTATAAACCAATATAGACCATCATGATATATAACGCTTGTAGATTGAATCAAACAGGGATCTGCAGAAAGAAGATTATCATCCAGTTCCGCACCGCACTTCTGGCATACCACCTTTCCGTCTTCACGGTACATACCACCGGCATGATGATATAAACGCAATGGCATAAAACCATCCCCTTTTTCTTGTATGGTAGTAAACTGATTATAACAAAAAATCGCCGGTGGCCGACCGTGTTTTATTTGGCAAACGCCAAAAAATATATGCCTCTGAGACGCTCTAGAACACCCCTAACTTAGGGCGGTTGGTATGATTGTACCTCTTAAATATAGCTCAAACTGAGCTAAGATTTAATCTCAACCACAATCGCCTTCATCGAATAAGCTATGTTGACATGTCTCTATGATTGGCGTTGCCATTTTTGCGTCTATAAGTTTTTGTGCAATATAATCACTGATTATGATGATATCGCCTGCTCGCCTATAGCCATTAAGCACTATGTTTCTTAATAATTTGATTCTTACTTTTTCTGCCAAGGCCAACATCCTTTTTTCTGTTTATAAATAAAACTGAAGAAACCTATAATCACCAATACTCCACCTACCGCCTTAAACAGTTGTTCCCACCATGATCCTTCAAATATCATTTCTACACCTCCATGAGTTAATCTATAGCTGCCCCGATAAGTCCACCTAACACAAGCGCTATAGCTGAGGCTTTATATGTTTTTGCTTTTTGATTTGCCAATTCAGCGTTCATTTCTTTTTCTAACTTTTGCCATGCCTCACGTTCTTGCTCGTATGCATTTAAAGAGAACGCAACGCTTGCTACATAATCCTCCATAGCCTTGCGCTCTCTCTCGAGTCCTTCACGTAATGCTTTGTTCTCTGCTTCGAGCTGTGCAATGTATCGATAAAGGTCAATTGCGTCCTGCACATCCATCACAATTTTGTTGTTGATCGCTTCGACTTTCGCTTCCGCCCCCGATGCGGTCAAGAACATCGTTAAGGGCATCAGCAACAGCAGCAGGATCGCTTGGTACTTCAACTTCTTTTGCATGTTCTACCTCCTCATCTGTCTGTTTTTGAGCTTCCTTAATCACCTGTAAAGCTTCTTCCAGCTTTTTCTTTTCCTCGTCTACTTTCTTCTGGATCTCCTCTAATTCCGATTTTGCCCTGTCTACATCAGAACTTTTTTGTGATTTATCAGCAAGGAAGAAGTAGCCTGCAATTAAAACGACAATGCCGCCTATCCAAGAGAGTACCTTTTTAATTTTCTCCCACATTCTGACCTGGCTCCTTTCGGCATTCTGCTATTTTCTTTTTAACCGCTTCGTATGAGCTGCTTGCAAAATAAGCTCCAATAGTTATGGACAGCGTATATGTCAGCAGATCTTTAACTGGCATAGAAAGCTCCGAATCCGAAAATACACAAAATAGCACAACAACAGTTAAAAGCAACATAGCCCACAGGGCTAACAACTTACGTAAAGGCAATTGCCTAATCTTATCGTTCATTTCATAAGCGCCCCCACAACGGCTCCTAAAGTGCCGGCGATGCCTCCAATAGCAAGATATGTCTTCCAGCTTCCCTGCAAAATGCCCACCTCTTTTTCGAGAGTCCCAAGCTCTCCGCTTATGCGCCGTATCTGCTCGTCATGCGCATTCAGTCTCTTGTTTAAACCCTCCATCTGCGTCTCGATTATCCCGAGCCTGCTGTTAATGTCCTTAAGCTCTTTATAGATATCGCGCAGCACGTCTTCAATTCTGTAATTTTCCGACATAATATATCCGTTTCCCATATTAAACGCCAATACTCTCATAATTCTTTCTCACACGGTTGAGCCACCCGTGGATGAACGTCTTCTGTGATGAATCCTTGGCGATGATTGAGTTATACAGTTCCACCCTTTCAAGTAAAAATACGTGACATATCAGTTCAACTGGAAACTTACAGTCGGATTTGTATTTGCCCAAATATGCCATAAGTGCGTTTAGCGTGAGAGGTCCTATCGCTCCGTCGACGGTTATCACATTTGTCCCTGTACAGCGGTTTATGCTCTTCTGCAAGAGCTTGCCCGCACCGCCCGTACCGTGGTTTACTGCAGCATCGAACACGAGATAATCGAGAGGTACGGGGAGCATATCGCATTTGCATTTATCCCAGTAATTAGCCTTATATATCGTCTTTGCTTCATCGACTGTCAGTTTTTTGATGTCATTATGTTTGACTAACCCCGCCTTATATGCAGCATTAAGCGTGGCTTCTGTTATACCATAGTTCGTCTTTCCGCCTTTATCATCGGGGTTGTTCGAATATCCGCCTTCTATGTTCAATACCTGTTTAAAGCATTCTTCGAATCTGCTCAAGATTTATAATAACCTCCTCCCTGTCTGGTAAATACCAGATCATTGCATAGCTTCAATAAAAGTCTGTGGCTGTTGCAATGTTCAAGCAGCCCGAAATAGGATTGAACGCTGGCGTTGACCTTGGCAAAGCTTATTTCCCATCTTGCATAGGCTTTTTGAATATATTTAAGGCGCCTTTTCATCTTGAGTGCTGTCTTTTTACGAAGCTTTTTATGTGTCGGCCATATCCGATATCCGCAAAAATCAATGCCTTGATTAGAAGTATCTATTGAAGTTTTATTGTTGAGAGTTAAATGTAATTTTTCTTCTACAAATACACTTATTTCATCCTTAATTTGCCTAAGATATCGCTTATCAGGATGCAATACGATCATGTCATCCATATATCTTGCATAATATCGGGCTTTAAGCTCATGTTTGATATACTGATCTAACTCGTTTAAATAAAGATTTGCGAACATCTGACTAGTCAGATTCCCGATAGGCATTCCTATTCCGCTCATGCGCTCCTTCTCAAAATAATGATCGCCAAGCTGAACGCCGAATTTGCTTCTTTCAGTGCGGATAACGGTTTCAAGCAACCATAGCAGATCTTTGTCGGCAATAATGCGATGCAGGATATTTATGAGAACGTCATGATCGATACGATAAAAGTACTTGCTTATATCCAGTTTTAAGACGTATATTTTGGCATGCCTTCGCGACAAATACCGCAACCAATATTGGAGCCTGTCAACTGCCATATGTGCTCCATGCCCAATTCTGCAGGCATAGCTGTCGGCGATATATCTGCAATCGAATAAAGGATTTAGAACCCTATATATGGCCCACTGGACAACTCTGTCTCTAAACGGCAAAGCCATAATCAAGCGCTTTTTAGGCTCATACACAAAGAACTCCCTGTATTGCCCGACCTCATAAGTCTTATTGATCAAATCATGTTGTATGCAGATTAAATTTTCCTCTAAGTTATTTGTAAAGGATAAAATTTCATTGCGATATCTCTTGCATTTACGTGCTTCCATATATGCAGCCAAAAGATTGTTAAAATCGCAGATCTTAGGATAAAGATTTTTCAATCTTTTCATATTAATTCCTCATAAAAAGTGCCGGGCGTGGCACTTTTCACCCTCTTGATTACTAACTGCCTTCCCGGCAATTAAATTTTTTGCCCTTGACGGACAGGGGGGAAAGCCCCTTTACCCCTAAGTACTGACGGCAAGCCCTTGAGCTTGCCGTTTCTGACAATAGGGCGAAGCCAGGCGGAAACCGATGTTGCTATTCGAGTTCGAACGGGCGTTGTTCAGGTTCAGGTAGAACAGGCCAGCATTCGCACCATTGTTCCAATTGCCGCCGCGAAGCGGGACGAACCGCAGCCCAATCGGCTTTCTCCCCATGATATTAACGGGTCGACTTAAGCCAGCCTCCTATCATTCTTCCTATTTCTGAGGTCATCTTTGCCCAATTTTCATATTTCTTAGTTGGGAGAAACTGGAGATCCCTTGCAAGCCTGATGTAGTAACATAATGCATGCAAGCTAACATCTGCAATCTGTATGGCATTTTTCTTATAATATTTTTTGTTGGCCATGATTATCGATTCCAAAAGTTTGAACATAGCCTTTTTCGTTTCGGCAGCCAAAGTATGCCTTTCGCTTTTCGGATATTGCCTCAGACAGACATAACCGTATTGAATCATGTCATATGTCTTTTGTAATATTTTTAGTTCTTCAGCCAAAACGCACCTCCAAAAAAGAAGAAGGACGGGCTATCGCCCGTCCGACAGATTGCACTCTCCAGAACCCAGATTACCCGATAAAAGCCAGGCGGAAACCGATGCTGCTATCCGAGTGCGAACGGGCGTTGTACAGGTACAGGCAGAACAGGCCAGCAATCGCACCAGAGTTCCAATTGCCGCCGCGAAGCGGGAAACGGGTACCATAATTTCGCACGTATAAGGCACCTTTAGGGTCTTGTGAATACGAACCGCCAGCTAAGGTTATAGGTGCAATTGCTGCCTGCAGCATAGAATTAGGGATCGTATACCCATCTTTTTTCGTTAAATCCTTCCAGTTGGATATAAAAGTATATCCATAATAGCTATCATTGCCAGTTGGCCCTGCATATTTTGTTATGGCATTTGAAATAACAGGGTCTCCTATATCCTGATCTGGTGATTGCTCGGTGCCTTCTACGGTAGAATCAAATCTCACCCCTGTATCGGGCCAATTTGCTTCGGCCAAGTTAAAGTTGTTATCCGACGGCATGTATATCTTGCCGTCCACCAACTTTAACCCATCCACCCATTCGGAAACATTCCCGACCAAATCTGAAATGCCAGTAAATGTATTATTGTGCCTCCACGATGCAGGCCCTGAACCGGTCAGGATCCTTGCAGTGCCGGATGTCGTACCAGGAGCAACGCCATCCTGCCGTGTACCAGTTTCATATGTTGCCTCGTGCGATCTACCGTAATTTGTGTTACCCCTGGGCTGGAATCCATTTTTAAGGCACCACAGTGCAATAGCTGCCCACTCCCAGTTAGTCATTAAGTGCCATCCCGCACCTTTTGAGGTGCAATAGGTCTTTGCAGTGTCAAAATTTACGGAGGCGGTTGGGTCCACACCAGGTATCGAACAGGCCCTGCCGTCATATACCTTGCTTTGGAACGCACCTATGAATATCTCCGACTTTTCTACTCCTCCAACGATAAAAGCAGGATGCACTCCTGTGCCGTAAACGGAATCTATGTCCTGTAAATTGAACTTTGGTACCATTATCATGTAGCTGGGATAGCCTTTATCGTCATACAGTACCGTCATTTGCCCCCCTGTTGCGGCCTCCACGGATGCTCTCAAAGAATCTTTTACAAAGATAACCGGCATATTACTTTACCTCCTCGTCTGATTTTTGATATTGCCATAATATTAATTGGACAGCTTCTGTGTCCAACGGCAATTTCTCGCTTTCATAAACAGGATTATCGTTTTCGTCTACTCCCGCTTCCGTAAGTTTATATTTTGCAGGAGGAATCAAAACAGAAGCCACATAAGCATCGCCCAAACCTATTACCAGCTCACCATCCTTTTCGCATATATCTATAATGGCCTGGCTGTCCTGTTGCTGTTCCTCCAAATCTATAAGAATATCGCCTACCGACAGCAGAGTACCATCCAAAGACCAGTCTATGAAGGGGCCTGGTTGAATCTCTTTGATTATCATCTGATCATCACCCCTATAAATTTAGCTTTCTTATTGTCCAGCGTACCTGTATGTTGTCCGCCATGCCGTTAGCACAAACCCTGAAGCCGTTTGCAGCCCTTCCATCAGCATAAACATAGCCCAATTGATACCCGCCGCCATCAAAATGCACGACGTCAAGGTCAACAACATAATCATTGCTTATGGTATTGAACGGAAGTGGGACATAGACAAAAGGTGCTGTCGTGAATGTCTTTGGCGCATCAGGCTCAAGCCTGCGCACGTCCGATAGAGTGACATTCGCAAGATACGGATCATTTACTTCGGTATTATTGGCAGGAACGACAGCTCTATATAATGGGACGCCTCCATCCGGGACAGATTCATCCAGATTAGTACAAAAAGCTTCCCATCCACTGCTGCCTAATCCTAAATATATGTAGCATGTCTTGTCAGAACTAGAATAGTTGCTCGGAATCGCAGCGCCGTTATCTTCTTTCTTAACAGGCACAATCATACCGTTCACAAATATTCTGCCTTCTGCAAGATTAACGTTTCTGGTTGCCGTGCTCGACTTGGTGACCGAGCATCCGGTTATGATGCCTCTGTTTGTTATTGTGACGAAACCTGTCTGGAATCTCTGCGTAAGGGTCTTGACTATCTCTCTATTCGCCAAGCCTCCAAAATCCATGGCCTGCAGCAAAGCAGAAATGATGGCATTTTGCATGTCCGGGTTTACGCCCTCTACCTGTTGCTGTAAATATTGTAGCATCTCTGCAAGCGTTGGCTTATCGCCCTTTGCTCCGCTTATTTCTGTTTCACATCCGGTAAGTCTTGTATCAACATTGGTAAAATTAGCGTCTATTTTTTCATATTTTTCATTCCATGCAGATGGTATTGCAGGGAATTGGTCCGGATGCCTGCCTATGGTGCTGTAAGGCAACGTCATTAATCTTCACCTCCATTAGAACCTTATTTTGATCTCAACTTCATAAGTTTCATCTGCATCCTTTATTTTTGGGAAAAAACATCTATAGCCTATTAAATATCCGCTTTCATCCAATAGGCCAACTTCGGAAATTTTTGCCCCAACCAGCTCGTTGCTTTCAATTCTTCCAACGCCAGTGACGCTCATCGCGTCTTCCTGCAACACATTGCTGAGCTGTTTTCTAAGACGTTCGTTATAAAGAGATGTACGCGCAGGATCCATAGCTTTTGGCGTTAAATCAGCTTTATGCCCTCCGTCTCCAAATGCCATATATTTAACCTTTGGGAGGGCCGAGCCATCGAACATATGTTTGGCAAGCCTTTCCCTGAATTGATTTACGATCACAGCTTCTGCCATGTTATCACCTCCTTTATATGTACCTTATATTTGCGTACGCTTTAGGTCCGGAATCGCCGACGTTCCAGGAACCGTCTATAGAAATGTCGTCATAACCAATCAAAACACCTCCGACTGGAGCCGATCCATTGATCTCGCATAATATATTGCTAAAAGCTTTCAACGGATCTAAACCGGCATCCCACGTCCCGTCAGCCCTTAAGCCCAACGGCGAATCGCCAACGTTCCATGAACCATTTACCAGTTGACCGCTTACCAGGTTATTGGCCAATGTCCATGGAGTTTTCGCATATTGCCATTCCAATTGTGTCCTGTGCGTCTCGTACCATTTAATCGCAGGGGATGGAGCATCAATGAGAGTTTTTATCTTATCTGCATATACCGCATTAATTGTGTTGGCATATCCGACGTTCCAGGAACCGTCGGCACGCAACGGGGTTCTGTCGCCTTGATCTAGCGTCATGGGATGTCCAATTGATGCTATATGAAGAATCACAGTCAAAAACCCCTGCGCCATACACGGATATATAGTTTGAACCGGGGCAAAAAATATCAGTTCTCCTATGTTCCATGATCCGTCAACAATCAAATTGCCGTTTTTATCAATCGTATACGGCTTTGGATCAGGGCCAACCATCCATGACCCGTCGACCATCAGCTTGCACCACGGATAATATTTTTCAACATGCATGGACATGCGAAGGGCCTGCATTATGCATTGCATCAGAAGCCGCATATCGAGATCAGCTTTTATCACATAAAACCATAATGGCCAGGCCCGAGCGGGTCGCATTTCATCTATAGCCCATCTGATATCGCTTAAGGCTTGGGAATAAGTCATCTCTGCCAGATCAAATTTAACTGCGAAATTGGCCCAATGAGGAATATCCGGTAATCCGACTACGTCAATGCTTCTTTTAATGATTTTTGGTGAATTGTTGGTAACATCCCAGGTACCGTCTGCAAATAATATGCCTGCATTTATATATGCCTGTCTAACTTCATGATATTCATAGATTTCTATATCATGATAGCCGAGAGCATCAAGCAAACCGACAAGGCCGGCCTTGGTGCCTTTAAGCTGGTGCCAGGCCGCAAAGTGCATTATTAAATTGCGCTTGATTTCGTCGATCCAATTTTCATTGTAAAGATCGACGTGAAATTGCCATGCCAGCAGATCTAAAATCAGCCCGCTTAGCCTTTCGATGTTCGGTATAATAACAGCCTTTTCTATATCTGCTGAAATTCCCTTCAAATTGTCATCAACAGCAGATGCAGCATTGAACATGTCTTCGTCTTGCTTTAAATTTTCCGGCAAAACATCAAGTAAGCTGATTTCTTTAATATCAATCATCTTCAAGCCCGCCATAATTTATGGTTATAGTCGTCTCCTTGGCCACCTGATATGGATCAAGAGCTTTAAATTGCGGTTGAGTTATAACTGTCCTTTTCGCCCCTGCATTTATGATGACTCTGTTTAGTTCAGACGGGTTAATGTCTCTGCCAAGTTTGCTCTTTTGCCATACAACGAAATTTTGTACAGCATTATTTACAGCTGCAGATATAGATGATGCCATGACGGCATCACTTTTCTTAATGTAATAAGTTAGGTTAATTGAATAAAGCACTTGAATCGGAGAATGGACATAAACATAATCAGTAAGAGGTCGTTTATTATCGGCAGAACAGATAGCATCAACGGCAGCCAGTACCTCGTCGTCAGGCATGTCGCCATTCTTCATCAGTACGCATATGTTGACTTGCCCTGGCGTAGGAGAATATACGGCTACATCGCTTATATCCTGATGCGCGCTCAATGCCCAATATTCGTATGCCTTATAAGGCCCGGCAACAGAAAACGTCTCCGGCACAAGCCTTATGCGCTCCCTGAGCGATTCGTCGCTTTCTATGTCCAAGCCGCCTGTGGTCTCTGTGATATTTACCGCAGAAGCCACATAAGGGATAGGATCTATTAATCTTTTTACCTGCCCGGGCAAAAAACCGTTCCCCGCTTCTCCAGCAGTTTGGCATTGGGCATTAACATCGATAAATAATGCCCCGGCAGGCACTTCCGCATATTTAATTGTGGCGAAGACAATGTCGCCCGACTCGGTACGCACTCTGGTATTGGCAGGGATAGGGGTAACTGCTTGTCTCTGTTCCGAAAGAGTAAATCTTATTGTCGTAACGGCAGGTTTAGCCGCAATTCGCTCAACGCCCAATAAAGCGCCTATGTGATCAAGGTAATCCCCGCTGGCATATGCAAGTAAGTTTTGTTTGGCTGAAAAGTCAATCAATGCTCTTTGCTGGATTATGATCGAGGCAAGTGCAAGCAAAAAAATGCGCACAGGATCACCGGGCGCCAGCGTCCTGCCGGCAAGACTTTCATAAGTCGAAATAATTTCGCTTTCTACAAGTTTTGAATCCTTTTCTGCAAATGTAATATCAGGCAGTGAGCTAAGTTGCATTAATCTCCAACCTCACTTTCGGCCTCAATATGCCGTCTATCCCGTCGCCTTCATATTTCACCTCAACCACTCTTGCGCGAGGCTCCCACCTGCGTATTGCCCCCACGATCTCGGCGCTTAATTTAGCCTGTGCGACAGGCATGGGATCATCCAGCATAGTGGCAGATATGCCAAATTCCCTATCGAGCGGGACGGAATATTTCACGGTAGTGAGGATCGTCTTAACGTTCTGCAAAACTTCTTCTTCAATCGTGTCAGGCGAAAAATTTATCTTGCTCACATCGCTTATTAAGCTAATTTCATGCATGTCACATATACTCCTCCAGCTCAATATTCACTTCTGCCACCAGTACATTTCCCCTGTTATCTATCTGTTTATGTGTCCTCCTGAAATTCTTTATTGCCCAAAGATTTTCTCCATAGCTTTTCCCGCCGATCACAAGCGACACGGGGCTGCCTGAACGCTGGACCAGCCTTAGTTTTTCTATTTCCGACATAGGATTAATGCCCAAAGCTACATCGAAACGCATCGTAAAGGTTATCGTATCCAAATCCGGCCCCAAGAACTCGGTCTTAGGCTTCTGCAGATGGATCTCGTGTTTCCCTGTTCTAATTGAGGAAGTTTGCTCGAAATTATCAAACGTAAGGACCTTGTCGCTTGATACAGAAAAAACAATTATGTTATTCAGTTTTTCATCGCCTATTGCCCCAATCATCTATAACCACCTTCTATTTCTATTGCGGAGGATCTGTTGGGCCGCCACTGTCATTCTCAGGATGTACGTGATTCTTTAGACTTATCCCGTCAGCTATTACATCTCCCGTGACGTTGACATTCCCGGTTGCAGCTATATTGACAGGACCATTCACATTTATGTTCACGGCTCCTGCCGGTACATTAACTGTCAACAGGTGCTGCGCCCTGTCATATTCGATATATGTCCCGTCACCGAAAAGCATGGCCCGCTTGTCGTTGGTTTTGAGATCCGGTTCGTTGTTTGCCGAATATAAAGATCCCAAAACAAACCCGCTTGCGTTGCCTGTAGGCAAAAAGGCGCACAAAACATATTCGCCAATATCAGGCATCCAATAAGCTCTATTCTTTAGCGTTTGGGTTTGGAGCACCGAAAGCTCGTAGGAAACTAAATTATGTGCTTCAAAGACAACTCGCGCTGTTGCCTTTTCGGGGTATACCGCAGACACTTTGCCTACACGCAAAACGCCTTTTATGTTATCCATCAATATCCCTCCAGCGTCTTGCGCAGCTCCAACTTTGTTTCATAGGCAGGACCTGAATGCGTTGCGCTCTCAATCGCATATTTGCCGTCAAACTTGCCGAAACCCGCCAAAGAAACATTGACCCCGGCGACAAGCGTGGGATTGCCAAACAGGGTCATGCTTGCCGTATTTTCCGATGCGTTGGCCTTGCGCAGCTTTCTTTTGCACAGCTTTTCCGCTTCGGCTATGCTGCTTACCCTTTCGTTTATGACGAGAGTCTTTTTGCCCGGTGGAGAATTGGGCGGAGTAAAGGTATATGTTATCGGATCTTCCCATATAGTTGATTGATATTCGACCCTCGCGGCAGAATATATCTTTCGCATAGAAGACGAAAAGGAATAGGAGATGATGTCGGATGTGCCTCTTGTTATCGTTGCTATACTGGGGGCCGCATCGTATTTCTCGTCATCCAAAATTATGATTTTATCGCTTGATACCTTTAGCCTTAGTGCGGCCTTATCACACAACCCCTGAAGAAACGATAAATCGGCCTCCTCCGACTGCTCTATTCTGTCATATTCCGGGTCATAATCGCTATCGAACATAAGCTCAAGCTGTGCATCAGTCGCGATGTCGCCGGCAATAGCAGACAGCATGGTATCTTCCCAGGCTCTTGTCTTTGTTTCGTCCACAAGCGACGATCTGACAGGAACAGATACGCCCTTCAGTGTCATGATATCCGGTGGCCCATCATAGGCTATCTCATCTATTTCAAAGGAACCTAACGGCAGAATGCGTGTAGTATTTGGGCTGTCCCAATCATAGACAATCAACGATGCCGTCAGTTTGGCGCCTTTTTGTGGATACCAACCTGTACGCCATAATCCTTTCTTGTCATCCAATACAACCTGTAAATCGTCTGCCTTTTGGTCAGAGTTGTCCTGATATGAAAAACTAATAAGATAATCCTGGAGATCGGCAGTTATGTTCACATTGTTATATGTCAGCGATAAAGTCGCACGCCTTAGCTTACCCATGCTACGCGCCTCGCTTCCACGGGGGGAGCGTTTTGGGCAGTTCCACCTGAATATCCGGAATATTCAACACAACATCCGCAGGGAATACAACATAAAGCAAATAAGCAGGATTGGCATCCAGCAGCGTATGCATATATAATTCCGCACCTGACTGCTCGCCATAAACCTTATAAGCAATGTAATCCCATGTATCTCCCTGCACCGTTGTATATTTACGCATAGCTCAATCTCCCCTGCTGTGCCAGGAAGGCCTTAAGCCTGGCCTCAAATTCTTCCTGTGCCTTTCTTTCGGCTCTAAGCACTTCGCTCCTAATTTGCTCCGGGTTAACCCCGCCTTGCTCGTAAATGTTTATAACAGGCGATGCCGGCGAATAGGTAATGTTAATTGGCGGAGCCGTAATCCCAGTTCTGCTTTCCCTGATGGCACCTAACAGCCGCTCCAATGGCAGTATCGCTTCCGGACCTTTTTCTGCCACCATGGCCACATGCGGGGTTGCGAATACGCCACCCTCGGCGTGTCCTGGCACAGGCGCAGGAGCTGCTGCCGGAGCCTTTATCTGCTCGATCATCTCTATGTTTACGCCCTTGCCCCCGACTATTGGCAGCCAGCTCGGCAGCTTTATCTTGTTGAGCTTATCTATGAACCAATTGACCTTGTCAATTACCCAGTTGAGGGCATTTATTACAGTTTGAAACATAGACGTAGCCCCGGATGTAATGATGTCCCAAAGGCTACCCAAAGATGTCGGCCAAATAACACCGCCCAAGAAGGAAATAAGGGCATCCATCTTCTCAACTATGAAGTTATAAGCAGAAGCACCGCTGGATATCAGGATGTTCCATAGATGGCCAAGGGATTCGGGCCATCTTATCGCAGACAAGTATGAAAGCAGCTGCGAAAACTTATCCATCACGAAACTGTACGCATTGGCCGCTCCGGAAGCAAGCGCATCTAATATCTTGCCCAAAGAAGATATTGGAGCTATGTTATTTAGAAATGCAATCAGGCCTGACGTTTTTTCTTTAACCGCTCTAAAGGCGCCGATGGCCGCTGATTCAAAAGGCCACCAAATGTCAGGAAGTTTAATCTTGCCCATAATGTCCATTATTTTTTCTGGAATAGCAGATATTACTTCTAATGGGAATTTTGCTACATCCCAGACAATCTTGGGCATTAAGCTGACGTCCGGTATTTTGATTTTGCCAAGGACTGATATAAAATCCCATAGCTTGCCTATAACAGCCACAATGGCGCGCGGTCCGGCGCCAATTACATCCCACAATGTGTTTATGATTGCCCTTACGGTCTCACTCTTTTTGTATAGAATGGTCAGCCCAGCCACAAGGCCGGCAACAGCCATCACGACGAGACCTATCGGGTTGGCCGAAAGGGCTGCGTTAAGAAGCCATTGTGCTGCTGTCCATAGTTTTGTACCAACTGCTACAGCCTTGGTTGCAACGTTATAAGCGATAATCTTACTAACGGATAGCAACTTACTGCTTAGGCCCAAAACAATGTTTAAACCTTTTTGAGCAAGCGCCCAAGCTTTAGCCGAGACAGTCGCAACTTTTGTGGCTATATTATTTTTTACTATCCATACATAAAAACGTGCAAGCTTAACTAACACAGATCCGATTGCAAATCCGATGACAGCTATCGCAATTTTTAAAGCTAACATGGCTGATGTAGCATATATCAAAATCTTTGTGAGCCCCTCGTGTTTTTCCATCCAACTGGTAATCTTGCCTATAACTTGCGCAACAGAATGAGCCATTTCAGCAAGTGGTGGCAAGAGGACACTACCGATAGTAACACCTAGCTTCATTATTGTATTCATTAAAAGTTGCAAGCTATTGGCTGTCGTTGCAGAGCGAGCCTCAAATTCTTTTTCCATACTTCCTGCATATTGCGTTGCGTCACCAACTTTACGCAAGTTTTCTTCCAATTGCTCAACGTTTGTCACTAACGGAGCTATTGCGGCAACGCTCTCACGACCAAATAGATCGGTCAATATAGCCGCACGCTTATGCTCTGGGATTTTTCTTAGGGCATTAACAACGGCAAGAATCGCGCCCTGCGCATCCTCCTGCATCATTTTGGCCATTTGTGTTGCACTTAATCCCAATGCCTTGAATGCACTTTTTTGTTTTTTAGTGGCAGATGCTCCTGAAGTTAATCGTAGAATTAAATTTTTAATTCCTGTCGCAGCTATTTCTTCTCCTACACCAACGCTGACCATTGTTGTACCGAGAGCAGCTATCTCTCTTGCGGTCGCTCCACCTATCTCGCCCAAAGGCCCAATTCTGGTTACTATGTCCGAGATTTTTGGTGCAGAAGCGGCAGTGGTATTGCCTAAATAATTGATTTGATCGGCAAGTTCGTTAACTTCCTTTTGACTCATTCTAAAAGCCGTACGCCACTGAGCCATCATCTGCCCTGCCTGTTCAGCCGTAATATCAAAAGCAACACCCATTTTAGCTGCACTTTCCGCAAAAGAAAGAAGTTCATTTCTTGCAATTCCTGCCTGGCCCGCAGCTGCAACAATATCAGCTAAACCACGAGCTGCCATTGGTATCCGCTGGGAAAGAGCTAGAATGTCTTCCCCCATTTCCTTAAATTGTTGCGGCGTTTCAAAGTCGATAACTTTGCGCACATCTGCCATAGCTGATTCAAAATCTACAGCAAGCTTCACTGGGACAGCAAGAGTTGCCCCGGCAGTAACGGCACCAAGCATCCTACTGCGCATTCTTGATTGGAAGGCTTCCGCCTTACCCTGCAACTCAATCGCCCTAGCAAGCCTTTTTTGTGCCTGTTCAGCCTTATTTAATTCAGTTGT
>Ga0209537_1002700_pt1 | contig 17318 bp, 14 predicted proteins | sample BioPla4DNA1_FD_187698 | JGI IMG/M metagenome (GOLD analysis project Ga0209537, IMG submission 187698) | Biogas fermentation microbial communities from Germany - Plant 4 DNA1 (SPAdes) (version 2) | ecosystem: Engineered > Bioreactor > Anaerobic > Digestate | place: Bielefeld, North... | reverse complement strand
GATTAACTATAATTTTGAGTTCATTTTTACCTGAATTTAATAGAAAAGCTTGACATCACCTTATTTTTATGCTATAGTATTAATAGTAGTCCTATGGGTTCTTATCCTACCTATGAGGAATGGAAACTTGTTTCATTTAATCGTCTATACATGGATACGTGGGTTCTTATCCTACCTATGAGGAATGGAAACTTTTCTATTACAGATTATATCATATTTTATATGTTTTGTTCTTATCCTACCTATGAGGAATGGAAACTGGCTCATCTTTCCCCAATATATGCTTCCTTCCTCAGTTCTTATCCTACCTATGAGGAATGGAAACATAATAATAATATGCGTATCGCATTTGATTTATAAAATACCAGTTCTTATCCTACCTATGAGGAATGGAAACCCCTTTATCTTTATGTGTAAATCTTTCACAGGGTTTAGTTCTTATCCTACCTATGAGGAATGGAAACCTCCCATATCTTTCCGAAATTCTTCGGAAACACCTTGGTTCTTATCCTACCTATGAGGAATGGAAACTTTACGGTAATTTTCTTCACAAAATAGCTTATATCATACCGTTCTTATCCTACCTATGAGGAATGGAAACTTTTTTATAATGGAAGGGGGTTAACCCTTCCAGTTTAAGTTCTTATCCTACCTATGAGGAATGGAAACTCTTTTAAATTTTTTTCGAATGTTTTCTGGTATAAGTTCTTATCCTACCTATGAGGAATGGAAACGAATTTTCGACAATCCCCATAATTTCAGGTGGTACTCCGTTCTTATCCTACCTATGAGGAATGGAAACTCGACTCTATTATCAATCACTTTCTTAAAATCTTCTATGTTCTTATCCTACCTATGAGGAATGGAAACCCACGTTGTAACTCTAAGTGACGGGTTATATTTTCGTTCTTATCCTACCTATGAGGAATGGAAACGTAAGCAATCCTGATGAGTTTTTATCTGCAACAATCGTTCTTATCCTACCTATGAGGAATGGAAACACAATTCTTCATATATGCTTTCTGGCTCATCTAAATCCAAGTTCTTATCCTACCTATGAGGAATGGAAACCTCCTAATCTAATATATAATTTCTGACTATAATTGGTTCTTATCCTACCTATGAGGAATGGAAACAAAAGATATCAAAATTCGAGTTTGCGTATGCTTTGGTTCTTATCCTACCTATGAGGAATGGAAACTTTAGCGGTTGGAGTGAAAAAATGTTAAACTATATTTGTTCTTATCCTACCTATGAGGAATGGAAACTTATGGTCAATGGCAATAGATTTGCGAGGGAGACCAAGTTCTTATCCTACCTATGAGGAATGGAAACAAGTTAAAGGTGCAAAAACAGAGTTGGATTATGAGGGTTCTTATCCTACCTATGAGGAATGGAAACTACAAATATATCTAATCAATTTGGATATGACTTTGGTTCTTATCCTACCTATGAGGAATGGAAACTCCCATCTGTCAAAAATCCTCCCATAGCAATATAAGTTCTTATCCTACCTATGAGGAATGGAAACACTCTTGTATTGCCAGCTCTAACTATATAATTCTTATCTAAGTTCTTATCCTACCTATGAGGAATGGAAACAAGGAAGATATGCAAAAGTTTGTGACTGAAATGACAGGTTCTTATCCTACCTATGAGGAATGGAAACAGAAAGCATAACAGACAAATACACAAAGCTAAAATATGTTCTTATCCTACCTATGAGGAATGGAAACTTTCCAATAAATAATTCTTCGGTATCAGTTGAAAATGGTTCTTATCCTACCTATGAGGAATGGAAACATTATAAGAATATCAGGATGTTCTATATCCATAATAGTTCTTATCCTACCTATGAGGAATGGAAACAACATATTCGTACAAAAAAGAGGGGAGCTATTTCCCGTTCTTATCCTACCTATGAGGAATGGAAACTACGCTTCTTTTATCAATTCTTTTGTCAGTTTTCTTTGTTCTTATCCTACCTATGAGGAATGGAAACTCTGTTTACCTCCTCCTAAATCATCTACTATCTTTTGTTCTTATCCTACCTATGAGGAATGGAAACCTCTATCAAACTTTGATTGTATTCCAAAAGATTATGTTCTTATCCTACCTATGAGGAATGGAAACGTTTCACTACCCTTGCCTGTATGATTACCTTGTTTGCGTTCTTATCCTACCTATGAGGAATGGAAACTAATATAATATATTATATTTGTCAAGTGTTTTATGTGTTCTTATCCTACCTATGAGGAATGGAAACTATTTTCCTATAGTTTCTAATGTAGACAGTTCTAGGTTTCGTTCTTATCCTACCTATGAGGAATGGAAACTTTCTCAATAGTTCTACAAGCCATGCTATATTGTCCCGTTCTTATCCTACCTATGAGGAATGGAAACAAACTTGAGATCCACAACTTCAACCCGATGATTATAAAGTTCTTATCCTACCTATGAGGAATGGAAACATGTATTCTACTACAACTTTGAAACCATCTTTGTCTGGTTCTTATCCTACCTATGAGGAATGGAAACTAAACAATTAGAAAAACTTCGCCTAAACAAATGAATTGTTCTTATCCTACCTATGAGGAATGGAAACCATCAAACCTACTGCACCTGATTTTGAAATAGCATCCGTTCTTATCCTACCTATGAGGAATGGAAACAATTTAAATTCAGTTTCTACTAATTCTTGCCTTTTGTCGCGTTCTTATCCTACCTATGAGGAATGGAAACCATCAAACCTACTGCACCTGATTTTGAAATAGCATCCGTTCTTATCCTACCTATGAGGAATGGAAACAATTTAAATTCAGTTTCTACTAATTCTTGCCTTTTGTCGCGTTCTTATCCTACCTATGAGGAATGGAAACCATCAAACCTACTGCACCTGATTTTGAAATAGCATCCGTTCTTATCCTACCTATGAGGAATGGAAACAATTTAAATTCAGTTTCTACTAATTCTTGCCTTTTGTCGCGTTCTTATCCTACCTATGAGGAATGGAAACTTTAGGTAATTTTTTCCAACTTTCTTGAAGTTGCTCGTTCCAGTTCTTATCCTACCTATGAGGAATGGAAACTACGTTATTACTCCTTTTACTTCTTTTGTTTCTTTTTGTTCGTTCTTATCCTACCTATGAGGAATGGAAACAATTGATCATTAAACGGAAAATTTACAATGTAAAAATGTTCTTATCCTACCTATGAGGAATGGAAACAAATTTTTCGTATTCAAAACTTTCTTCATCAATAATTTTTCGTTCTTATCCTACCTATGAGGAATGGAAACATGCCCTGGGTACTAATATATCTAAGAACCCAGATTGCGTTCTTATCCTACCTATGAGGAATGGAAACTTAGCTTTCTTGTATGTTCCATAGCTTTCCTCCCAGTTCTTATCCTACCTATGAGGAATGGAAACGAACCTAGACTTCAAAGAAGTTACCTTTAATTGCTCGTTCTTATCCTACCTATGAGGAATGGAAACGAGAAGTTGTTGCAAAGCCCGAATTTGTTTCAATTCCTGTTCTTATCCTACCTATGAGGAATGGAAACTTTTTTAAATAAAAGCTCGGAGTAACTTATTAGTCGGTTCTTATCCTACCTATGAGGAATGGAAACATGGCATCAGCTAGTCCTTTCTTCAACGACGCTGGTTCTTATCCTACCTATGAGGAACGGAAAACCAAGAGACGTGCGTGTAGCGCGTCTCTACGATTAATAATTAACAATTGTTATAATAAATTGTTGTCAAATTTATAGCATTAATTTTATATTTACCAATCAATAATTGATTTAAACGTTGGTTAAATCAAATGTAGAGACGCCCTATATGGGCGTCTCCTGAATTTGATCATTATTTAAGACAGATGAGACGCGCGTGTAGCACGTCTCTACAACTAATAATTAATGGTGGGTATAAATAGAGCAAATGTATGCGTTGCACGTCTCTACAACTAATAATTAATGGTGGTTAAAACAAAAAAACGAGACGCGCATGTAGCACGTCTCTACAACTAATAATTACTGTTAGGTATAATAGAGAAGATGTACGCGTTGTGCGTCTCTATAATAATTTTAAGGCGCCTTCTTAATTTATAATGTATCTTTAATATTAAATTCTTCGTTTTTTCAAATATATTAATTACCCTTTATTTTCTCAGATTATTTAAAAATTAATTATAGTTTTTTTCTTATTAGTTAACTTTCATTCTAGATTAAATTGAGGTGAAATTAAAAATAATTTAGAAATATTTATTATAAAAACAATTTCTCCTTATTTAATCACTCCTTAATTAAACTTTCCTAATAAAAGTATTTTCATTATTAGACTTTCAAAAATTTATTAACACCAAAACCTCCAACAAAAATATTACGGTTTCTAAGAAAACTGTTAATTCGTAACAAGCAAAATAAATCGAAGGAGGTAAATAATATTGAAAAAAATACGATGTTGACCGCATTTAGGAATAATCTTTTATGGGTGATTTTTTTACTTTGGGTACCGTTGGTATAGGATTAATATTGGCTGTTTTAGCAGATAGAGTCAAATATGAGAAATTTTCTAAAACTGTTATTTTTATGCCTATGGCAATTTCTTTTGTAGGTGCAGGAGTTATTTGGAAGTTTGTTTATGATTATAAGCCTTTAGGCGTCAATCAAATTGGTTTGTTAAATCAAATAGTAGTTCTATTTGGAGGAGAACCCAAAGCTTGGCTCATTCAAGGACCATGGCTAAACAATTTTGCCTTGATATTTGTAGGAATATGGATATGGACAGGTTTTTGTATGGTTATTCTTTCCGCAGCATATAAGGGAATACCGGAAGAATTGTTAGATGCTGGAAGAGTAGATGGGGCAAATGAATGGCAAGTATTTATTTATATAATATTGCCTTACATGAAGTCCACAATAGCTGTGGTTGCAACCACTATGATTGTAAATGTGTTGAAGATTTTCGATATTGTGTATGTAATGACAAATGGTAATTACGGCACTGAAGTTATAGCAAATCGAATGTACAAAGAGATGTTTCAGTACAGAAATTATGGAAGAGCAAGTGCTATTGCGGTAGTTTTGTTCTTACTGATACTACCAGTTATAATAATTAATTTAAGAAGAATGAAGGGAGAAAAAAGCTGATGAAGGCTAAAAAAAAGATAAAGGTGGCAAGAATTTTACTGCATATTTTTATCATTTTTATGATGTTAATATGGATTTTGCCGACACTTGGATTATTAATAACCTCCTTTAGGCCCGCTCAGGAAGTATCAAAAACTGGTTGGTGGACTGTTTTCAACAGTCCCTTAAAGTTTACACAATTCACTTTGAATAATTATAAAGAAGTGATAACAAAAGCTGGGTTGGGAACAGCTTTCAAAAACAGTTTTATGATTACAATATTTGGAACATTATTACCAGTAATAATAGGAGCTTTTGCAGCTTTTGGATTAGCTAAAATAGAGTTTAAAGGTAAAAGTTTGATCTATTCACTCATAGTTGGACTTTTAGTGGTTCCTTTACAATTAACTTTTATACCTATTTTGAGATTGTATAACAAATTAAAGTTGTCCGGGACTTTTGTGGGATTGTGGTTCGCACATACAGCATATGGTTTGCCATTTGCTATTTTTATGTTGCACAATTTTTTCGTATCTTTACCAAATGATCTTTTTGATTCAGCGCGTATAGATGGGGCTTCTCTGTGGACATCTTTTTATAAATTGGCATTACCATTATCTGTACCAGCAATTGCCTCACTAGTGATATTTCAATTTCTATGGGTATGGAATGATCTTCTTGTTGCTTTAATATATTTAGGGGGAACAAAAGACGTTGCTCCACTTACTGTTGTTTTGGCTAATATGGTTGGTTCTTATGGTCAAAATTGGCATCTTTTGACTGCTGCAGCGTTTATCTCAATGGTAGTTCCACTAATTGTTTTCCTGTCTTTGCAGAAATACTTCGTTAAAGGAATATTGGCAGGATCCGTTAAAGGTTAAACTGTATTATATGTGAATATAGTAATTATTTAGTTAGGCATTTAGAACAGAGAAAATGCTTATTTTAAGTTGTCTCATCTTCTATTTTTCTTACTTATTCAAAAATGAGTGTTCTTTTAGCAGAGATTCTCTTCCTAGATACTCATTTGACTATTTTCTTCACTGAAAATTTATCTTACAAGAAGTTTTTATTTTATTTCAAATAAATAATTCAATTTAATCCAAAAAACATAGTTATTGGCAATTAAGTTAAATTAAATTAAAATAAATTCATTTTCCTGCTCGAGAGTTAATTTTGTTTTTATTTTTTAGTAATGTATAATGTTGATAATGAAACGCAAACGATTGCTTAAAAAATGCTAAGGAGGAAACTTAATGGATAGGCCGACCATTAAAGATATAGCTAAAGTATTAAATATATCTCCTTCAACCGTATCTAGAGCCTTATCGGGAAAACCGGGTGCAAGTGAAGAGTTGCGGAAAAAAGTTCTAGAAACTGCGGAGGAAATGGGGTATATGAAGAATTTATCTGCCCAAAGTTTGAAAAATTCGAAATCAAAAATTATTGGAATAATAGCTTTTGATATAAGAAACCCTTTCTTTTTAGATTTTCTAAAAGGTGTTGAAGATGTATTATTTCCTAGGGAGTATAAAATTCTACTCAGCTCTGTTGATGAAAGCGCGGATAAAGAGAAAACATATTTAAATTGGATGGTTAGTCAAGGAGTAGACGGTATTTTATCTTCTCCAATAACAGAAAAAAACGGTAAAAGTAATTTAAAACTCTATAATAATTTCTACAAAATGGGTGTGCCAATTGTTTTCTATGACAGAATGTTTTACAATCAAGAACAATTTGATTATGTTATCGTTGATAACCAAGATGCAATTATCCAAGCTTTAATGCATCTAAAAGAAAATGGTCATGAAAATGTCTCTATTTTTCTTTCTAAAAAAGGTGTATTCACAATAGAAGAAAGGCTAAAAGGATTTTTAAAGGGTTGTGAATTACTTAATATTCAAACAAGGAAAGAATGGATCTGCGAAGATATATATCCGCATGAAAAGGCATTTGATATTTTAAAAATGCTCAAAGATAAAAATAATTTACCTTCTGCAATAATAGCTACAAATAATAATATTACAAAGAATATAGTATCTTCATCTCGAAAACTTAATGTAAAAATTCCTGATAAACTTTCTTTAATTGGATTTGATGACACCCCTGAAAATGAGTTAATAGACCCTCCCTTAACAACTATCAAACAACCCATTTTAGAAATAGGTAAGATAGCTGCTACTGCTTTGTTGTCTCGCATAGAAGACAGATTTGCTAAACCTATGAAAGTTGTTTTAAAAGCAGAATTAATAAAAAGAGGATCAGTTAAGAATTTAAAATGAATCTAGTAGAAAATTATTAATGTTCATAACAATATTTTGTATAACTAATAGCGTTGGATGTTACTAAGTTTTGGGTTTTAACTTATGTGTAAGATCTTTGGTAAGTCTATATTATTTGGAGGTGAAACTATGAGATTCAAAAAGTTGTTGTTGGTTAGTTTGTTAATGTTAATGCTGTCTTTTTCATTTGCAGCTGAAAAAACTACTCTATATTACACTACTCTATTTCATAGTGGAGATGCACAAGCTATGGAAAAGATCGTCCAAAGAATCAATCAAGAGTCTGATGACATTTTTGTAGTTTTGGTTCAAGGTGCATGGGAAAATTATTATGCCCAACTGATAAATCAAGTTGTTGCTGGAAATGCTCCTCAAGTTGGAGTTGTTCACTCAAACATGTTTCCTTCTATGAGAGATGCTTTAACACCTTTGAATGCATCTTCTGCTGGAAACTTACTTGAAAAGTCCGGATTCAAAAGAGAAGACTTTTTGACAGACGTATGGGATTCTTCAACTTTTGATGATTTACATTACGGAATTCCTTTAGACACACATATGTGGGCAATGTGGTATAACAAGGATATTTTTGTAAAAGCAGGACTTGATCCAGATAAACCACCAACTAATGCAGAAGAACTTAAATATGCTGCTGAAAAAATAAAAGATGCCGGATACTATGCTGTACATTTCGCAGAAGATGGTGTAGCGAGAAAGTTAATGAGAGCTTGGTACATTTTATACTGGCAGCAAGGTGGAGAATTATTTGATGAAAATTACTCAAAAGCTACTTTCAATAATGAAAAAGGCATAAAAGCTCTTCAATATTTAGTAGACAGCGTTCAAAAATGGGGTTGGAATACTAAAGGTACAGATGGTTTTAAACAATTTGCTTCAGGTCAGTTGGGTATATTGTTTGCTGGAAATTGGTATTACTACTCTGCTGAGGAAGCAAAAATCAATTATGGAGTTGCAAAAGTACCAACAATTTTTGACAAACCAGCAACTTGGGGTAATAGTCATAATCTTGTAATTCCAAAACAAGCTGCAAACAACCCACAAATGTATGAACAAGCTATCGAATTAATAAGAAGAATTACTGACTTAAGTTACATGTGGGGAATGTTTGGTGGTCATATACCCGCTTACAATAACTCAAGAACATCTTCAGAACTATTAAATGCCCCTGTTTGGGAAAAAAGTCTAAATGTATTTAGTCAGATGGCTGAAGAGGGTTACCTACACTATCCACCAAATCATGTTAAAGCAGCGGAGTTAGAAGATGCCATACAAGTATATGTTCAACAAGCGTATAATGGAACTATCACTCCTTCAGAAGCCCTAAAAAGAGCGGAAGCCGAATGTAATAGAATTCTGTCTGAAAATTAGTCTTTTTCAAATTGAAGAGGTAAGAATTCTTACCTCTTCAATTTAATATGAATTTCGTGAGGTGGTTTAGTTGAAAAAAGCTGTTAGAGATCAATGGAGTGGAATGCTTTTTGCTCTTCCATTTATGATAATATGGGGTGTTTTTACATTATGGCCAGTCATTTCTGGTTTCATTATTAGTTTACATAACTGGGATCCGCTGCGAGGATCCGAATTTATTGGCTTCGGTAATTATAAATATTTATTTAGTAGTCAAAGATTTTGGAATGCTTTTGTAAATACTTTTGAGTTTGCACTTATCATGATTCCAATGACCCTAATATTAGCTTTGTTATTTGCATTTTACTTGTATTTTTCTAAAGGAAAAGCAAAGGCTTTTGTTGAAAGCGCCCTTTTCTTCCCATATCTTTTGAATGTCTCTATAATAAGTCTTATTTGGAAATGGCTCTTTGATCCTGATTTTGGACTTATCACTGAATCTTTAAAAATGATCGGAATAACAAACCCCCCTCAGTTTTTAAATAACCCAATTTGGGTAATCCCAGCAATTGCTCTAGCTAGTTCATGGTGGTTAATGGGGTATAGAATGACTATTTTTAGAGCAGCCTTAGAAAGCCAACCCGTCGAAATTGTAGAAGCTGCAACTATAGATGGAGCTAACAAGCGTCAAATCATGTTTAAAATACTATTTCCACTTATTAGACCACAATTTCTTTTCACCACTGTATTAACAGTAATATCAGGTTTTGATGTACTAGGACAAGTTATGATAATGACTGAAGGAGGTCCTGGAAGGTCTTCAGAAGTACTTGCTTTATTGTTATATAAAGAAGCTTTCTCCTATTTTAGAATGGGAAGAGCAGCGGCTATTGGTTTTATACTTTTTGTAATAATATTTATTTTTACACTTATAGCTTTAAGATTTATGGGAAAGGACGTTCAACAATAATTAGGAGGTGATCTAATTGAAGAAAAACGAAGAATCCAAAATCTTGGATATAATAATGATAATATTTTCCATATTATGGTTGATTCCTGTATTATGGATGATTGATACAGCGATAAAACCGACACCTGAAATTTTTACAACCCCTCCAAAATGGCTCCCTGAAAAATTTACTTTACAACATATTAAAGATGTGATCAACAATTGGCCATTTGGTACATGGTTATTGAACAGTATAATAGTCTCAGGATTATCTACTTTATTTTCACTTTTTTTATCAATTCTTGCTGCTTATTCTTTTTCAAGAATTGAGTGGAAAGGTCGAGATGTGATTTTTATTATCTTACTGGCGAGTATGTTAATCCCTTGGCAAATTAATGCTGTCCCTTTGTACTTTCTAATGAATAATTTAAACCTTTTAAACAAATTAATTGCAGTTATTTTACCAATTACCGCCATGCCAATAAGCGTTTTTTTACTACGTCAATTTTTTATAGGATTACCTAGTGAATTAGAGGACGCAGCAAGAATTGACGGATGCAATAGGATGGATATACTTTTTCGCATTATAGTTCCGATTTCCGGACCTGCTCTTGCAGCTTTAGCAATATACATGTTCATTTTTAGCTGGAACGAATATTTTTGGAGTTTGATAGCACTTCAAAGAATTGGTAAATTTACTCTTCCTATTGGATTAAATATGTTGCAAGGTGCATATGATATAGAATATGGATTGCTTATGGCAGCTGCTTTTTTAGCTTCTATCCCTGTAATGATAGTTTTTGCATTATTAAGAAAACAAATTATAAAAGGAATGAGTTGGTCAGGAGTTACCAAATAAGTATTAGGGAAAAATATTTGATAATTATATATATTAACAGTTTTTATAAAAATTATATTGGTAGGTGTTATAAATGAATTTAGAAGGTATAATTACCGCTCTAGTAACGCCTTTTGACGAAAAAGGAAAGATTGTTGAATCTAGTTTAAGAAAATTGTGTAAGTTTCAATTAAACAAGCAAGTGAATGGTTTGTTAATCTTAGGAACGACTGGAGAAGGAATATCGCTTAATTTAGAAGAAAGAAAATTAGTGGCTGAAATTGTAGTTGATGAATTAAAAGGTAAGTTACCTATAATGGTCCATGTAGGAAGTAGCAATATAAATGAAGTATTTTCTCTAGCAAAACATGCTGTTGATATTGGAGCTGATTCAATTACTTCTATAACCCCTTATTTCTTTAAAATGAGCGATAAAGAGATTTTTGATTTTTACCTAGAACTATCAAAAAACGTACCAAATGATTATCCTGTATACTTATACAACTTTCCAACAGCCACTGGAAATGATATTACTCCTGAAGTAATTAAAAAATTAATTGAAGAAACAAATAATATATTAGGGATTAAATATAGTTCTGATAATATGATGAGAATTCAAGAATATTTGAAACTGCAAAATCCAAATTTTAAAGTATTTACTGGTGCTGATCAACTTTTCTACCCTATGTTATGCTTAGGATGTGATGGCCTAGTCTCGGGCAATGCAAACATTTTTCCAGAATTATTTGTTACTGTATTTAAATCTTTCAAAAAAAATGACCATAAAACTGCAAAACTTTTTCACCAATATGGAAACGAAATTGCTAAACTATTTAAATATGGTAATATACCTGCTATAAAAGCTGGGATGAAATTGAGAGAGATTGATGGTGGATATGTAAGAAGACCTTTTAGAAATTTGTGTGAAGAGGAAAAAAACAAATTACAAAAAGAGTTTTCATTAATTTTTGATCAAATTCTTAATTTAAAACCTTTAGAATAATCGGTTTTTGAAATCTCAAATATACAAAAAGTAAGTCTTATTTTTCTCTTTGTAATTTAATAAATCTAGATAATATAATCATTTAGGAGGTCGTACTATGAAAAAAAGAAAAGTTGGTATAATCACATTTTCAGATGGAAGAGATTTTGTTCATGAAGAGACTTTAGAAATGAACAAGAAGTTCGAAGACAGATTGGTAAAAGCTTTAGAAAGAACTAATGAAATTGAAGTTGTTAGGGCTTCGGATATAGTAAATAAACCCTCTAAAGCTAAAAAAGCTGGAAAAGAAATGATGAAGGCTGAAGTTGAAATGACAATCTTCAATTATTCTATATGGTGTTGGCCACATTTAAGTGTAATTGCTTCTCTTTATGCGCCTGGTCCATATTTGATATACGGACAAATCAATCCAAAATATCCTGGAATGGTAGGTATGCTCGCAGCTGCTGGAGCTTTAGAACAAATTGGAATTTTTCCTGAAAGGGTATGGGGAGAGCCTGAAGATCCCGAAGTTATGAAAAGATTACTTAAGTTCGTTAGAGGAGCTAGTGCTGCCCATAGATTAAAAGGTGAAAGATATGGCATGTTTGGAGGAAGACCTATGGGAATGTACACAGCATCAGCAAATGGAGATCAATGGATGAAAGAATTTGGAATAGATGTTGAGCAAATTGATCAATATGCTTTAGTTTTAAAAGCAGAAAAAGTTCCAACTGAAAAGAAAAGGAAAGCAAGAGAATGGCTTGAAAGATACGCCACCGTTCAATATGATGGAAAAAGGCTAACTCCTGCGATTTTAGAAAAACAGATAGGATTGTATTATGCTGCATTAGAAATAATTAAAGAAGAAGAACTTGACTTTGTTGGATTCAAAGGCCAACCAGAAATGACAAACAATTACGCAACAATGGACATTGCCGAAGCATTTTTAAACGATCCTTATGATTTTGATGGCCCAAAAGAACCTATAGTAGCTGCAACCGAAACCGATATGGACGGTGCATTGACTATGGAAATATTCAAACATATAGCACAAACCCCAGTTCTTTTTGCTGATGTCAGACATTATTTCAAAGAAGAGAAATTGCTTGACCTTGCAAATTCTGGACAGCATGCAACTTATTTTGCAGGGAAATCAAACAATCCGGAAGAAAACTTGAAAAATGTAATTATACATCCTGAAGATTTTTATTTTCCAGCTGGAGGAGGAGCAGTTAAACATTTTGCAGCTCCAGGAAGGGTTACACTTGCGAGACTTGCTAGACAAGACGGAGAGTATGTCATGACTATAGTTCCTGCTGAATTTGTAGAATTAAGTGACAAAGAAAAGAAAAGGCTTAGTGAACAAGTACAAATTGAATGGCCTCATGCATATGCCAAATTAGACACAACAATAGATACTTATCTTGAGTATTATCCATGTAACCATATACACGGAGTTTATGGAAATTATATTGAAGAATTAGTACATTTTTGTAAAGTTAAAGGTATAGCATTTCAAATTTTAGATTAAAAAGTCCGTAAAAATGTTTTTGTTCAAGGAAAATGGAAAATTTGAGGTGAAAAATGAAAATTATTAATAAATCCTTTGTTTTTGATAAAATTCCATCTAAACCTAGTTCACATTCTGTGAGTTTGTGTAAAATTAATGACAACGAAATAATTGCTTTCTGGTTTGCTGGTTCTTGGGAAGGAGAAAAAGATGTAGATATTTTATCATCAAGATATGATATTAATGCGGACAAATGGGATACCCCTAAGTTGTTCATTCATGATCCTTCACGATCTCTAGGCAATACAGCACCAGTTTTATTTGAAAAAACGTTTAGGGTATATTATTGTGCAATGGAGGGTAAAGATTGGACAGAATCATCTTTATGGTATACTGACTCATATGATCAAGGGTATTCTTGGAAAAAACCAAAGCCTTTTTCTCTTCAAGGAGAAAATCTTTTGTTTGGAACTAAAATTCTTAAATTGAGTGATAACAGGTTTATCTTTCCAATGTATAATGAAAAACTATGGATAAGTACTCCATACATCACCAATAATATCTCTTCAAACAAATGGGAAAAAATTGGAGAAATAAAAACTGAAAAAGGTAATATTCAACAAGACATGGTTGAAATGAATGGCCAGATCTTCTCTTTACTAAGAACTCGCGATGGTTTTATCTATAAAACCCTATACAATTTTGAAAATAAAAAATGGAGTACAACTATTTCTATTAACATACCAAATCCCAATTCAAGACTTGCTTTAGAAAAAACAAGAGATTTACTAATTTGCTGTTGTAATCCATTAGGACTCAATAAAGAAAACCTCACTCATGATCCTAGAAAATTATCTGATATTGAAGAAGGTTTTTGGGGAAAAAGAGAAAAGCTTTCTATTTTTGTGTCAAGCGACGGAGGAAACACCTGGAACGAAGAAATAATTTTAGAAGAAAGTCAAGATAAAGAATACTCTTATCCATGGATTCAGATAATTGATGAAACAAAAATAATGATTGCATATACGTATGAAAGGCAAAAAATTGCCTATGCAATAATCGAAATCTAATACATAGGAGAGGTAAATATGTACTTAATTGGGATAGATATAGGAACTCAAAGCACTAAATCAGTGATTACTGATGAAGAAGGAAAAGTTATTTCAGAATCATCCAAAGAGTATGCAGTATTGACTCCACAACCTAATTGGGCAGAACAATGGCCTGATGTATGGTTTAATGCTGTAATAGATACACTTAAAAGGGTCATAGAAAAATCTCAGATTCAACCCAAAAATATAACAGGAGTCGCGATAAGCGGGCTATATGGTGGATCTGGCATACCTGTTGATAAAGATTTCAACCCGTTGAGACCATGTTTAATTTGGATGGATAGACGAGCCACTAAAGAAACTAAGTTTGTAAAGCAAAATATTCCTAAAGATAAAATATTTCGTATAACCGGAAACTATGTAGACAGTTATTTCGGTTTTACTAAAATGATGTGGATAAAGAATAACGAACCAGAAGTGTGGAATAAAACATATAAATTTATGACTCCAAAAGATTTTGTCATATATAAACTTACAGGTGAGAATATCATTGATTACTCCTCTGCCGGTAATATCGGAGGTGTTTTTGATATTCATAAAAAGTACTGGTCCCAAGAGATGTGTGAAATTTTGGGTATAGACCTAGATAAACTTCCTGAAAAAATAGTAAAATCTTCTGATATTGTAGGAACAATGTCTGGAAAATATGCCCAAGAAACAGGGCTTTTAGAGGGAACACCTATAATAGCTGGGGGAATTGATGCTCCAGTTGCCCAATTAAGTGCCGGCGCTGTTTATGAAGGCGAACATGTTGCAATGGTTGGAACTTCTACATGCTGGGGAAATATTCACGATGGGAAATATCTCACACCCGAATTAGTTAGTTATCCTTATGTTGTTGACGATTTAACAAAGATATACACCTTTGGCGGAGGAGCAACTTCAGGAGCTATAATTAGATGGTTTAGGGAAGAGTTTGGCGAATACGAAAAGGAATATGAAAATAAAAGAGGCGTTTCTGCTTATACACTTCTAGAATTAGGTTCAAAAGACATTCCTGCTGGAAGTGATGGAATAATTGTTTTACCTTATTTTATGGGAGAAAGATCACCTATATGGGATTCCAAAGCAAAAGGAACTATTATTGGATTAAGTTTATATCACAATAGAAATCATTTATACAAAGCCTTCATGGAAGCCGTTGCATATTCATTAAGACATAATATCGAAGAAGCACAAAATGCAGGAATAGTACTCGATCCAGAATGTTATTTAGTTGGTGGTACAGCAAAGAGCGACATTTGGACTCAAATTTTTTCTGACGTTACAGGGTATGTTATGAAAAGAACAAAACAAGATGTTGAAGCACCTTTAGGAGATGCATTTCTGGCTGGGTTAGGAACTGGTATATTCAAACAACCAGAAGACATTAAAAAATGGACTCTATTTAAAGAAGATACTTTACCCAACAATTCAAATAAACAAATTTACGATAAATATTTCAATCTGTATAAACAGTTATATAAAAATACAAAGGAAATCATGGAGCAATTATGAAATATAGATAAAAATCAGATACTAATAATCAAAATCAAAGGGGCTGAATTCAGCCCCTTTTTGATTTACAAAAATTATTAATTTATAAATCTTCTCATCAAGTTAATTATTTTAATTTTATAAACACTTAGAAAATTTTTAACTTTTGGTTCATTTAGTTTGCCTTCTAAATTAACAAAATATCTGATAATAAAGTTTTTATGATTTATATTTTTTCATAATATTCTTTATAAATAAATTAAATTAAAAAACTTAAAAAATATGCAAAAAAACAAATTACGTTCAATTATAGTCAATTATCCGAAAATAACTTAAAAAAGCTCTGATAATCTTTATTTTGATTTTTTGATTTACTTTGTTATACTGTGATGAAGTAATATCAGAATATTATCATATACTGATCATATTTTACAAAACATTATAATAACTTCATGATATAAACATCTATCAAACTATTAAAAATAACCGCTGCAAAGTTTTAATGAAGAAAAAAGTTGCTAAGTCAGTAATAATATAAAATCAATAGATCCTTTAAAAATAAAGATTTGCAAAATATATTGTTTTGAACTTATAAAGGTACCTAGGGCGAAGCCCTTTCCTTTCCCATGGGACAAATTCCGAAAAAAGTTAGGTTTTTTAAATTCTAAAGGCAGTCTAAAATAACACTTAGGAGGAATATTAATGTCAGAGAGTCAATTAAAAAAACAAGTAGCGCTTTTTGCAAAGTTAGTCTGGGATAGAAAGTTAACAGATGGAACAGGGGGAAATATGAGTATAAGAAACAAAGATAAGATATATATTACTCCTACTTCAACTATCAAACATTTTCTAACTGAAAACGACATAATTACTGTTGATAAAAACGGTAACAAAATTGAAGGTGAAAAAGAACCTTCTTCGGAAAGAAGAATGCACATAAAAATTTATGAGAAAGCTTCAGATGTAAATGCGATCATTCATGCACATCCCAGATATGCAACCTCTTTTGCAGTAACTTTCCAAAAACTCCCAGTTTATGCCCTACCGGAATCCGCATTAGTTTTAGACCCAATAACTTACATAGAATATCAAATGCCAGGTACTCAAGAATTTGCAGATGCTTTTGCAAAAGGTTTAGAAGAAGGATCTAGAGTTTTTGTACTTCAAAATCATGGTGTTACAGTTGCAGGAAAAGATATAGAAGAAGCTTACATGAAATTAGAAACATTAGAATTTCTTGCAGAAGTATCCGTCATTTCAAAACTATATAGTGGAATAAATGAAATTCCTACAGAAAAAATAAAAGCATTTATAGAATTTTTTAATAAAAGAGGAGATTGATCATGGACTTGTCAAAAATAAAAGAATAAATAATCTTCAAATAACATACAATACATCATTATTTGTATACTATGAATAATTAAGGCAATCACAAATTGATAATATTGATAATTATAAAAGAAAGAAATTAAAGTCTTTGAGTTTAACTCTTTCATTATCAAATTATAAGGGGTGTAAATTAGTTGAAATATTTTAATTTAGCTGTTGATCTAGGTGCCTCAGGAGGCAAGGTTTTTGCAGGAACTCTACAAAACGACAAACTTGTTTTGCAAGAGGTTAATCGTTTTCCTAACAATGTGGTCGAAATAAATGGTGTCTCTTTTTGGGACA
>Ga0209537_1002696_pt1 | contig 17327 bp, 16 predicted proteins | sample BioPla4DNA1_FD_187698 | JGI IMG/M metagenome (GOLD analysis project Ga0209537, IMG submission 187698) | Biogas fermentation microbial communities from Germany - Plant 4 DNA1 (SPAdes) (version 2) | ecosystem: Engineered > Bioreactor > Anaerobic > Digestate | place: Bielefeld, North... | reverse complement strand
ATCTGATCTCACCCCGCTATCATCCTTTAGCGGCGGTAGCGAAAGATGTGGCGGCGGGCGCGGTTTTGCTCGCCGCCGTCAATGCCCTGGTCATCGCCTATCTTGTTTTGTTTCCTAAATTGAACCCGGTCTTACCGAAGTTGATTGATAGTGTAATCAATTCCCCGGCCCATCTCACTTTAATCGCCGTAGGCCTGGTCGTCCTGGCGGTGGTGGTTCTTAAGGTGTCGACCGGGACCGGACGGCCCTTATCGGGGGGGATGCCCAGCGGGCATGCGGCGGTTGCCTTCGCGCTTGTCACTGCGATTATCATGATCAGTAAAGACGGTCTTGTGGCCAGCCTTGCTTTGTTCCTGGGTTTTATGGTGGTCCAGAGCCGGGTTGAAGGCGGGATTCACAATGTAGCAGAAGTGATCATCGGTAGTTTTTTGGGGGTTTTGGTGACGGTACTAATCTTTCAGTTATATCAGAAGTGGGGTTGATCGGAATGGAGGACAAAAATTTTTACATGGTCAGTGCGGAACAAATCCAGCGTCTACTGGAGGAGGCAAAGCAGGTCCGGTTACAAGCGTATGCGCCCTACTCCGGTTACCAGGTGGGGGCGGCGCTTTTGACCAAGAGTGGCCGGATCTACGGTGGTTGTAACATCGAAAATGCTTCCTACGGAGCGGCGATCTGTGCCGAACGGGTGGCCGTTGTCCGGGCCATCGCCGCGGGGGAGACGGACTTTGTGGCCATGGCGGTGGTCGCCGACAGCCCAGAACCCGGGTCGCCCTGTGGAATTTGTCGGCAGTTCTTAGCGGAATTTGCGCCTGAGCTCCCCCTGATCATGGCGAACCTTGACGGCAAAGTGCGTAAGGGGAGCTTGGATGAATATCTGCCTTATGCTTTTAACAAAGATTATTTCCGTGACGAGGAAGCAAACTAACGCTAACATGGGTTTGAGGAGAGATGGCATGAAGGAATATCGGTCTGGGTTCATCGGGGTAATCGGCCGACCCAATGTGGGGAAATCCACGTTACTGAACAAGCTGGCAGGGGAGAAACTGTTGATCGTTTCGACAAAACCGCAAACCACCCGCGAACGGATTCGGGTAATCCTCACGACCGACCGGGCGCAACTGATCTTTTACGACACACCTGGCATCCATAAGCCCTTACATAAATTAGGGGAACAGATGAACAAAATGGCTTTAACCACCTTTAAGCTTGTGGATGTACTGCTCTGGCTGGTCGACGCCACCCAACCGCCGGGCCGTGGGGATGCCTGGGTAGCGGAGGCGTTGAAAAAGAGCGGTCGCCCCGTTTTGGTGGCGTTCAATAAAAGTGACCTGAAGCCGGCGAGTACACCGGAGGAGTTTCTGGCCCAAATGGCGGTGGCAGACTGGCCCTGGGTGCAGGTTTCGGCCTTAACGGGAGAAGGCCTTCCGGAGCTTCTGACCCGTTTGGAAAAGGCCGTACCGGAGGGGCCCCAGTACTATCCGGAAGAGATGATCACCGACCGCCCCGAGTCTTTTATCATCACCGAGTATATCCGTGAAGCCGTCTTAAACCTGGCTCAGGAAGAGATCCCCCATTCCACCGCTGTGGTGATGGAGGAGATGAAAGAGCGCCCCAACGGCATGGTTTATATCCGGGTCAGTATTTTGGTGGAAAAAGAGTCGCAGAAGAAGATCGTGATTGGGCGGGAAGGAAGCTTATTGAAAAACATCGGCCAGCTGTCCCGGGGGCAGATTGAGGAGTTTTTAGGGAAAAAAGTCTATCTCGATCTGTGGGTGAAGACCAGAAAAGACTGGCGGAACTCCCTCCCGGCCTTGCGGGAGTTGGGCTATATCGAGCGGGAACAGTAAAACCGCAGATCGACTGGAGAGAGGGAGCGTAGTTTTTTGCAAGTTGCGGATTTTGATTACCAGCTACCTGAGGAATTGATTGCGCAAGAACCTTTAGCACAGCGGGACCACTCGCGGCTAATGGTGGTGGAGAAAACGGCGGGAACATGGCACCATACGACTTTTCCCCAGATCGGGGCTTGGCTGCAACCGGGGGACCTGATGGTCTTCAATGATACCCGGGTGATTCCGGCCCGCTTGTGGGGGCGGCGGGTGCCCGGCGGGGGGAAGGTGGAGGTGCTTTTGCTGAGTCCCCGCGGTACCGACCGGTGGGAAGTCTTAGTCAATCCGGGGCGGAAAGTCCCACCCGGACAGGAGTTGACCTTTGGTCCCAACGGGGAACTCACCGCCGTTGCGGAAGAAAGGACCGCCTTTGGGGGGCGGGTTTTACGATTTAACCAGGAAGGGGCCGCTTTACGCGCGGCCTTTATGGCGCTGGGCGAAGTCCCATTGCCGCCCTACATCAAGGCACCACTGACCAATATCGAGCGTTACCAAACGGTCTACGCCCGGGAGGAAGGCTCGGTGGCGGCACCGACCGCCGGCTTACATTTCACCCCAGAGCTTCTCGCTGGGTTGGAAGCGGCCGGGGTCAAAACCGGCTATTTAACCCTCCATGTGGGGCTTGGTACTTTCCGTCCGGTCAAGGCGGAAGTGGTGACGGAACATAAAATGCACGCCGAGTATTTTGCGATCAGTCCGGAACTGGCCGAGGCGATCGCGGCGACAAAGGCCAGCGGCCACCGGGTGATTGCGGTGGGGACGACTTCGGCCCGGGCGCTGGAGACGATGGGACAGGCCGATGGCACAGTCCGGCCAGGGTCTGGACAGACGGAGATTTTTATCTATCCGGGTTATAAATTTAAAGTCCTGGACGGCCTGGTGACCAATTTTCATCTGCCCCGGTCCACCCTTTTGATGCTGGTCGCCGCCTTTGCTGGGCGGGAGTTGATTCTGGCCGCCTACCAGGAAGCGATTAAAGAGCGGTACCGGTTCTTTAGCTTTGGGGACGCGATGCTGATTATTTAAGGGGATGTCTGAGCTGTTAGGTTGAGGCAAGTGAAAAGATGAAAATCTGCGTCGGCCTTGGGATTAAAGTTTTTTTATAGTGTTTCAAATTTGCTTTAAATGCTTGATTTCGGTTTACGCATACGTTCTGCTAAGGTCTAGAATCCGAGCGATTATGCAACCATGACTGTAAGCATGACTGCAACCATGAGGAGGATCCGATGTTTGAGTTTACGGTTGTCCATAAATCCACCGAACACCAGGGGCGGATCGGCAAGTTTAAGACCCCCCATGGGGAACTGACCACGCCGGTTTTTATGCCCGTGGGTACCCAGGCTTCGGTGAAAACGATGAGCCCCGATCAACTGCAGGCTCTGGGGGCGTCGATTATTCTAAGCAATACCTACCATCTTTACCTGCGGCCCGGACATGAACTGATCCGCGAGGCCGGCGGTTTGCACGCCTTTATGAACTGGCCGGGGGCGATCCTCACCGATAGTGGCGGGTTTCAGGTTTTTAGCTTAGCCAAATTGAACGAGATCAGCGATGATGGGGTGCTCTTCCGCTCCCATATCGACGGCGCACCCCACTTTTTTACCCCGGAAAAAGTGATGGAGATCGAAATGGCTTTGGGGGCCGATATCGCGATGGCTTTCGACGTTTGCCTGCCTTACCCCTCGACTTACGAGGAAGCAGCCTTGGCCCAGGCACGAACGACCCAGTGGGCGGCCCGCTGCCGCGAACGGCATGACCGGACAGATCAAGCGCTGTTCGGGATCGTGCAAGGTGTTGCGTTCCGGGATCTCCGGGAGAAGAGCGCCCGGGAGCTGGTGGCGATGGATTTTCCCGGCTATGCCGTGGGTGGTTTGAGCGTGGGTGAGCCGAAGAATGTCATGTACGAAGTCCTGGACTATACGGTACCGCTCTTACCGGAGGATAAGCCGCGGTATCTAATGGGCGTCGGGTCGCCCGACGCGTTGTGGGAAGGAGTCGCCCGCGGGATCGATATGTTCGATTGCGTCTTACCAACGCGGATCGCCCGGAACGGGACCGCGATGACCAGTCGCGGGCGGGTGGTGGTGCGCAACGCCAAGTACGCCCGGGATTTTTCACCCCTTGATCCCGAGTGCGCCTGCCCCACCTGTCAGCAGTACACCCGCGCTTATCTACGCCATCTCATTAAGGCGGGTGAGATCTTAGGTTTGATGCTCATTACTTACCACAATCTGTTCTTCCTAGCGCGGATGATGGAGCAGATCCGGGAAAGCATCAAGCAAGGCGTCTTTTACGAAGCGAAAAAGGCGTTTTTTACGGCCTATTACGGAAGGGCCGATGGTGAAGGATTCTAAAGCATAGGATTTTAATTCTTCTTGTGGTATACTATACTAGATATTTTTGTTTTAGGAGGTTTGTGTAATGACCTATCTCGCGACTTTTGCGCTACAAGCACCCGCGGCACCACAGGGTGGAGGAGCTTCCATGCTTTTCATGTTTGTTTTACTTGGTGTTTTTTGGGTGCTCATGATTCTCCCCCAGCGTAGGCAACAGAAAAAACGGACGGAGATGCTTAATGCCTTAAAAAAAGGGGATAAAGTGATTACCATCGGGGGAATTCACGGCGAGATTACCGAGCTTGGCGACGAGGATATCCGTATCCGCATTGCCGATAAAGTGGAGGTTAAGATCACCAAGGGTTCGGTTTCCCGGGTGAAGGGCGAATAAACCCAAGACTAGTCAAATGAGAAAAAGAAGGAAAGCCCAAGCAGAACCAGTTCTCCTGGGCTTTTTCACTATAAAAAATCAGCGAAGCGACTTGCGGAATAAATAGTACGTGCCAGATTATGTGAGAATCGAGGAGATAACATGCGATATATTAGCACCAGAGGCCAGAGTGCCCCGGTAACGGCTGCGGAGGCCCTGTTGACCGGACTAGCCCCCGACGGTGGGCTTTACCTCCCGGAGAGATTTCCGGAAGAAATGGCGATTGCCCCCTTGGCGGAGCCCAACTTAACCTACCAACAGCTGGCCCAGCAGATTTTATCGTTGTTTCTTTCCGACTATACCCAGACGGAGCTCAAGGAGTGTATCCACCAAGCCTACGGTGATAACTTCGCGACACCGGCCGTCACCCCGGTGACCATGGTCAGTGAAAAACTAGGCTTTTTAGAATTATGGCACGGGCCGACTTGTGCCTTTAAGGATTTAGCCTTGCAGCTTTTGCCCCATCTTTTGACGGTGGCCGCGGGGAAAACCCGGTTTGACCGTGAGATTGTCCTCTTGGTGGCGACCTCTGGTGATACCGGCAAAGCGGCCTTGGAAGGGTTTAAAGATGTTCCTGGCACTAAGGTGATCGTTTTCTACCCGGAGGACGGCGTCAGTGCCGTGCAGAAACGGCAGATGATCACGCAAGAGGGAAGCAACACTTATGTGGTGGGGGTGACGGGTAATTTTGACCAAGCCCAGGCCGGGGTCAAAGCGCTCTTTACCAACGCCGAATTTCAACGGGAGATGGCCGCCGCGGGAAAAACCTTCTCCTCCGCCAACTCTATTAACTGGGGACGCCTCGTTCCCCAGCTGGTCTACTACTTTAAGGCCTGGAGCGAACTTTGCCAAAACCACGGTTTAGCGCCGGGTGAGACTTTTAACGTGGTTGTTCCGACCGGAAACTTCGGGAACATTTTGGCCGCCTATTACGGTAAAAAACTGGGTTTACCGCTGCATAAACTGATCTGCGCTTCTAACCGGAACAACGTTTTAACCGAATTTATCCAGACCGGCGCGTACAACCGGAACCGCCAATTTTACCAGACGCTCTCCCCGTCCATGGATATTTTGGTCTCCAGCAACCTGGAACGCCTCCTCTATGATTTGGTCGGCGCGGATCCGGCGCTGGTTCGGTCCTACATGGAACAGTTGCAACAGAAGGGGAGTTACCGGCTGACGGCGGCAGAAAGGGAACGGCTGCAGAAGGAGTTCTGGGCAGGTTTTGCCGACGAAGCAGAGACGACCGCAACGATTCGTGCGGTATACGACCGTTACCATTATTTGTTGGACCCCCATACGGCCGTTGGTTACAAAGTCTATGCGGACTACCTGAAAGCCACCGGGGATGACCGGCCGACGATTATTGCCTCGACGGCCAGTCCCTTCAAGTTTAACCAGGGGGTAGCCCAGGCGGTTTTGGGCCCACAAGCAGCAGCAGTCACCGATGAGTTTGCGCTGATGGAGAAGCTGTCAACGGCCACTGGCGTGGCGCTGCCGCCGGTCCTGGCCGGATTACGGGATAAACCCGTCCGCCACCAGCAGGTGATTGCCCCGGCGGCGATGGCGGAGACGGTCCGGAAAATTTTAGGCCTTTAGAATGCTTGTCGCCGGTCGGACATTGTGGTATAATGCAATATATTATTTTTAATTGCAAATGACGAGGAAGAGGGAGAGTAGCCCTGGAGGTAGGGTCAAGCGAGCCTCGGACGGTGGAAGAGAGGCCCCGAAGGCCTGGGTGAAGTTCTCCTCGGAGTTGCCGACTGAAGCCCGCTTGGTGTGGGTGGTAGGCTCGGCCGGGTGGGTTCCGCCGTTACCAGAGAACAGCCATCGGGAAGCAGTGTTTCCCCGTGGTGGAGTGACTATTTTTTAGTAAGCGTAGTGGTACCGCGGAAGCTAAGCCTTTCGTCTCGCAGGAGACGAAAGGCTTTTTTAATGATTACGATGATCAATAAGGAGTGGTGGGCATTGATGTGGAGTCCAGAATACGAAAGCATGTCTGGGGAGCGGCGCCGAGAGTTACAGTTCAAGCGGTTAAAAGCAACTGTAGAGCGGGTCTATAACAAGGTGGGCTTTTACCGGGCGAAGATGGAAAAGGCCGGGATCACCCCTGCTGATTTACGAAGTCTCGATGATCTGAAGTATCTTCCGTTTACGACCAAAGAAGATCTGCGGCTTAATTACCCCTTTGGCCTCTTCGCGGCTGAACTGGATGAGGTAGTTCGGATTCATGCTTCCTCCGGAACGACCGGGAAGATGACGGTGGTGGGCTACACCAAAAACGATCTTGGGGTCTGGAGTGAAGTGATGGCCCGGAGTATTGCCAGTACCGGGGGTGGTCGGCATGACCGGATTCAGATCGCCTATGGTTATGGTCTATTCACCGGCGGGCTGGGGGCCCATTACGGGGCGGAGCTGGTCGGGGCGATGGTCGTACCTACTTCCGGAGGAAATACCAAACGGCAGTTACAAGTGATGCGGGATTTTGGGGTGACGGTCTTGGCTTGCACCCCGTCGTACGCATTATACATGGCCGAGACGGCCCAGGAACAAGGGTTGGACCTCCATGCGCTCCCTCTCCGGGTGGGTATTTTCGGGGCGGAACCGTGGTCGGAGCCGATGCGTCAGCGGATTGAGGCGGAATTCGGTATTAAAGCATACGATATTTACGGGCTGTCGGAGATTATCGGTCCCGGGGTGGCCATCGAGTGTGTGGAACAGAACGGGCTCCATATTGCCGAGGATCATTTCTTACCCGAGGTGATCGACCCCGTAACCGAACAGCCGCTGGCCGACGGGGAAAAAGGCGAGCTCGTCTTTACCACCCTGACGAAAGAGGCCTTTCCCTTAATCCGTTACCGGACGAAAGACTTGAGCATCCTCTATCCGGAGGCCTGTGCTTGTGGGCGCACCACGAAACGGATGCACCGGATCTTAGGGCGGACCGATGATATGTTGATCATCCGCGGAGTTAATATTTTCCCCTCCCAGATCGAGAGCGTTTTGTTGGAGAATGGTGACACTACTCCCCACTATCAACTGGTCGTGGACCGGAAAGGGAATCTGGATGACCTGGAGGTTCGGATTGAAGTTTCCGAAGAAATGTTTGCTAGTGAGATCCGCAAACTGGAAGAACTCGGCGCGAGCATTAGACGGAAGATCGAAAGCGCCCTTGGGATCAACGTCCGGGTTAAACTGGTGGAGCCGAAATCGATCCCCCGCAGCGAGGGTAAAGCGGTTCGGGTGATCGACCGACGAAACCTCTACAATGGATGATTGTATTCGGGTCGGGTCTATAGTAAAATAGAATTGTTAATATTTGTTTAGGGGAGAAAAGGATGAAAGTTAAACAGATCTCGGTCTTTTTGGAGAATAAATCCGGCCGGTTGGCCCAGGTCACCAAGATCCTTGGGGCCAACCGGATAAACATCCGCGCTCTTGCTATTGCCGATACGGCCGATTACGGTATCTTGCGTTTGATCGTGAATGATCCCGCGAAAGCGCGGGCTGTTTTGCGTGCAGAAGGACTAACCGTGCGCGAAACGGAAGTGATCGCCGTCGAAGTACCGGACCAACCGGGTGGATTGGGCCGCGTTTTGCAAGAATTAGATGATAAAGGGATTAATATTGAGTATATGTACGCTTTTGTCGGGAAGACCGCAGAGAATGCCATCGTGATCTTCCGTGTCGAAGAGACGGACCGCGCGGTTGAGTTGCTTAAAAATTCCCAGGTTAAATTGTTGCCCGAGAGCGAACTATACCATTATTAGGTTGTTTGTCCTCGTCCCTTTCGAGCCAAGGCCATAGTAAAACAAGTTACTGTTCACGCTATTACCGGTCTGACAGTCAGGCCCCTTTAACAAAAAAGATAGTAAAATATCCGGTTGTTATAGCCGAAAATTATAAAGAATACCGGCGGTGTTTCTACTTATCCTACTGAAGAGTAAGTTACTGAACTGGAGGATAAGAAGAGTATTTTTTGGAGTGTTTATGGATGGAGCAGCGGAAACCAGAATGGTTGAAGATTAAAGTACAAGCCAACGAAGGAAAAAACGATGTCGAACGTTTACTGCGGGAACTGGCGTTGTCAACAGTTTGTAAAGAGGCGCGTTGTCCCAACCTAATGGAGTGTTACGGCAGGAAGACGGCCACTTTTTTGATCTTAGGACGGAATTGCACCCGCAATTGTCGGTTTTGTAATATCCAAAATGGAGTACCGGAACCGGTCGTACCCGACGAGCCCCAGCGGGTGGCGCAAGCAGTAGCCAGGCTCAAATTAGACCATGTGGTAATCACTTCCGTGACACGCGATGACCTTCCGGACGGTGGAGCCGGGCAGTTTGCGGCGGTGATCGCGGCGATCCGGCGGTTAAATCCGGATGTGACGGTCGAAGTTTTGATCCCCGATTTTCAAGGGGAGCGGGCGGCCTTGCAGACAGTGGTGGCGGCAGAGCCCGAGGTCCTCAATCACAATGTGGAAACAGTCCCGCGTCTGTACCCGACCGTGCGGCCCGAAGCCGACTATTGTCGCTCTTTGACCTTGTTGGCGCGGGTGAAGGAACTTAACCCCCAGATCCTGACGAAATCTGGGGTGATGGTGGGTTTGGGCGAGACCGAGGAGGAGTTGATCGCCGTGCTGAAAGACCTGCGCACTGCAGGTTGTGAAGCGCTGACGATTGGGCAGTATTTGGCTCCTTCCCGTCATCACCACCGGGTTGTTGCCTACATTACTCCGGAGCAGTTTGCGCGGTACGAAAAACTCGGTCAAGAGCTGGGATTCCGCCATGTGGCGGCCGGTCCTTTTGTCCGCAGTTCATACCGGGCGGCAGAGGCCTTCGCCGCTTACTGAGGAGATTTTTTTCTTTACCGGGACTGTTACAGGCGGCGTGGAAAGCTTCCCATGGTTATATTAGTCCAGGGGTGAAGATGGTGTTTATTCCGGTTCGGAATGCCTATATAGAATAAGCGAAAAAAAGTATCTTAATCACGGTTTGCCTTTAATGGAGACGAGAAGCTCTCATCATGGACGGTGACATTAGCACGGGTTTAAATGGAATTACTCTAAAGCATATTATAAAACGTCAGTCGGCATGCTTGAACGAACCCGAGGGATGAGCAACCAGTGGCGAGTGATGAGGAGTAGTTGTTGGTCAAGAGACAGGAGGGACTTTAAGGCTTGGTATATGATGTAATCGTGCTTGGGGGTGGGCCCGCCGGTTACCACGGGGCGACCTTGGCTGGAAAAAAAGGCCTGCAAACCCTTTTGGTTGAAGCAAAGGAATTGGGCGGTGTCTGTTTACATAGCGGTTGTATCCCCTCGAAAACATGGCTCCAGTCGGCGAAGATCTTTGCCCATGCCCAAAACGGGGCAGCTTATGGGATCAAAGCAGAAGGGCTCAGTTTCGATCAGCGGCGGGTGACAGCCCGCAAAAACAAGGTGGTGCGTATTTTAAACGCCGGGGTTAAAACGAAGCTCCAAAATGCCAACGTGCAAGTGGTGACGGCGAAGGGTGCGATCCTAGGGAACGATAGTACCGGATTTCAAGTTAAGGCCGGTTCCGAATATTATACGGGAAAAAACCTGTTGCTAGCCACCGGATCGGTGCCAGTAATTCCGCCCATCCCCGGGCTGGCAGCCGGGCTCGAGGCCGGCACGGTCAAGACAAACGCCGAGATTTTTGATCTAGACCATATTCCTGCTTCGCTGGTGGTGATCGGTGGGGGCGTGATTGGCTTAGAGATGGCCGCCTACTTTAGTGCGGTTGGCTGTAAAGTGACGGTCATTGAGATGCAGGACCGGATTGGCGGCGAAATTGACCGGGAAATTGCCGGGATTCTTCATGATAACTACCGCAAAAAAGGGGTGGATTTTAAATTAAACACCCAAGTGACCGCGGTTGACGGGCCGCGGGTGCGGTTTACGTCTCCAGCAGGGGAAGGGGAAGTGGAGGCGGAAGTGGTCCTGTTGAGTGTGGGGCGCCAGCCTTTGCTCTCCGGTTTTGGCTTGGAGAACCTCCAACCGCAGATGGACCACGGCCGGTTGGTGGTGGACCGGTCGGGCCGCACCAGTGTGCCGGGGCTTTATGCGGCGGGGGATGTTATCGGTCGTTCGATGTTGGCCCATACCGCCTACCGGGAGGCGGAAGTCTGTATCGACCGTATCTTGGGGGGGACGGAGGAAGTCAACTACGAAGCGATCCCGGCGGTCATTTATACCGATCCGGAGGTGGCTTCCGTTGGTGAGACCGCAGAGTCAGCCGCCCGGAAAGGGTTGGATGTGCAAACGGTTAAAGTGTCCATGCGGTACAGCGGTCGTTATGTCGCCGAGCACGAGGGGGGTGATGGGATCTGTAAGTTAATCGTGGCCCATGGTGATCGGCGGCTCTTGGGGGTCCATCTGATTACGGAGTATGCTTCGGAACTGATCTATGGGGCCAGCCTCATGATCGACCGGAAGTTGACCATCGAAGAGATCGGGAAAGTCGTCTTTCCACATCCAACCATTAGTGAGATTATCAAAGAAGCGGCTTTACAATATGGATCGATTTAGTGTTTAAATTTCATGGAAGCTTTACATTGAAGAACGAAGGAGAGTAGGTGTTCGCATGCGATATTTGCCATTAGATGAAATCACGGAAGATATGTGCTTGGCGAGGCCGATCTTTGCCGGGGATGGTCGCGTCTTACTATCGAACGGTGTTAAACTTACGAAGGCCTATCTGGCCCGGTTAAAAGACATGGGTTATGAAAACTTATATGTTTACCGGGCGGGTGAAGAGTTAAACGATTTTACCACGCCCGTTAGTGACCAAACGATGCGTGAAGCGATCCAAGGGGTAAAGGAGGCCTTTAGCAAAGCCACCCAGCGGCAGCAGTTGAACATCAGAAACGTCAATCAAATCGTCGGGTACATCATGGATGAAATTTTGGCCAACCCAACCGTCCTTTACAACCTGATGGATATTAAGAACCATGATAATTATTATTACCATCATTCGGTGAACGTCTGTATCATCTCCACGCTGATTGCCAAGGAGATGGGCCTGGCCCGCGATAAAGTGAAAGATTTATCCACGGGTGCGCTCCTCCATGACTTGGGTATGGTCTGTGTTGACCCGCGGATCTTAGAACTACCGCGGAAACTGACCGAAGAGGAAATGGTGGCGGTGCGTGAACATACGAACTTCGGTTTCCAACTCCTCCGTTCGGAGCGGGATTTGAGTATTCTGGTGGCGCATACTGCCTATCAGCACCATGAGCGGATGGATGGGAGCGGTTACCCCAAGGGGCTAGTTGGCGACAAGATCCATCTGTTTGGTAAGATTGTCGCGGTGGCCGATTCCTACGAGACGATGACCAGCGGCCGTGTCTACCGGAAAGCCATGTGGAGCCACGAAGCCATTCGGCAGTTGCGTGAAAGTGCACCCGAAAAATACGATCCAGAGGTCGTGGCGGCCATGGAGCGTTCGATCGCTTCCTACCCAGTGGGTAGCGTAGTCGTGTTGAACACCCACGAAGAAGCAGTGGTGGTCGATGTGAACGCCAAAAAAATCACCATCCAGTTTTCCAGCGGCCCACGGGTCAATGCCCTGCTGGATTTAGAACCCGATTCTGAGATTAAAGTTGAAGAACGATTATCTTAAGTAGTAAGGGCTTTTATTAATTGAATGATTTGTAATCGATTGTATAATAAAAAGCCGAGGTTTCACCCCGGTTTTTGCTGTTTTATGCAACTCTTCTTCACTACTTATCCTTTGGCTCCGGGCTTTTGCCGGTTGCCCTTTCTCGATCCACCAAATCCTGGAGGGTAGTGGAAGAAAGCACTTCATCCATTTTGGCGGAGAGTTCCTGCCAAAAAGACATCGTCAAACAGGTATCCGTCTTGTCGCATTCGATTGTGGTTCCGCCGTGGGCACAATTGGCGAGAGTCAGCGGCCCCTCCAGAGCTTGTAACACTTCGCCGACGGTAATTTGGTGGGCTGGTCGGGCCAAGATATAACCGCCATAGGAGCCCCGGATGGCGTTGACTAACCCGGCTTTGCGCAAGAGGGCAAAGACTTGTTCCAAATAGGATTCGGAGATACCCTGCCGTTCAGCGATCGCCCGTAGAGGAACGGGTTTGTTTTGGGCGTAAAGCACCAGATCGGCCATTGATCGCAAACCATATCTTCCTTTTGTTGAAATCAGCAAGGTGTACGCTCCTTTCTAAACCTAGTAAGTTGGTGGGAATATTGGGATATTATAAATCTAACATAAAAGTAGGGGATAATCAAGATTTCGGCGGCGGAAAAAAGGGGGAAACGGTTTAAATTACGGTTTAAATTGATGTAGAAATGCCAAGCGCAACACCGGGAAAGAGGTGGAAAAGAGACAACCGCAATGATATACTATAACTGTCCTTTTGATCAGGATTGGTCTGCCGCTTTGGACTTAGAGCTTTAGCAATTAACAAAGAAATATTTCTATGGAAAGGATGCAACGGGATGACCGAACTCAAAACCGCACAAGGGAATTCGGAACGGACAAAAGCCGTAATCTTACTAGTGATCACGGCCATTCTTTGGAGTACGAGTGGACTGTTGATCAAACTGATCGACTGGAACCCGCTGGCCATTACCGGAGTGCGTAGTTTCTTTGCGGCTATTTTGATGTGGGGTTATACGAAGCGGCCAAAGCTGAACCGCTCGGGATGGCAGTGGGCCGCGGCTTTTGCCTATGCCGGAACCGTCATCTTTTTTGTTATGGCCAATAAGATGACCACCTCGGCCAATGCCATTCTCCTCCAATATACGGCCCCCATCTACGTGGTGCTCTTTGCCCGTCTGTTTTTGGGGGAGAAAACGAGCGGGATTGATTGGGTAACTATTATCGTGGTTTTATCCGGGATGGCCCTTTTTTTCAAGGAAGAATTGTCTCCCGGTGCTTTTTGGGGGAACGTGCTTGCTGTGGTCAGTGGTGTTTTCTTTGCCCTGACCGCCGTCCTTCTGCGGAAACAGCGGGACGGTGTTCCGGTTGAGTCGGTGTTGCTAGGTAACCTCATTGCCGCAGTGGTGGCGATCCCGTTTGTGGTCAGGGCACCCCTTGCCGACCCGATGGGCTGGCTGATCCTGGCCTTAATGGGCTTCTTCCAGATCGGGCTTTCCTATATTCTTTATACTATTGCTTTAAAAAAAGTCTCCGCCCTCGAGGGGGTACTAGTCCCCCTGCTCGAGCCGTTGTTAAACCCGGTCTGGGTCCTGATTTTTACCGGCGAAAAGCCGGGAATCTGGGCACTGGTTGGCGGGGCGATTGTTTTGTGCGCCGTGACCCTCCGCAGTTTTCTCTTGACGGCCCGTGACGTTAAAAACCGTAAGTTGGAGGAGGAAGCGGTTGGGATAAACTGATCGACAAGGAGGAGACTGATGGTAAAAGAATTGATCAGAAAGAACCGGAGTTACCGCCGGTTTTACGAAAATTCTCCGGTAAGCAGGGCAACCCTGGTTGAACTGGTGGAACTGGCACGGTGTGCGCCGTCGGCGGCCAACCGTCAACCTTTAAAGTATCTGTTGTCCTATACGCCCGAGCGGAACAGTCTGATCTTTCCCCATTTGTGCTGGGCGGGGTACCTTACCGACTGGCCGGGTCCGGCCCCCGGCGAGCGCCCAGCGGGCTATATTGTGATCTTAGGAGATACCACCATAAGTAAAAATTTCGACTGTGACCATGGTATTGCCGCCCAAAGCATGCTTTTGGGTGCCGTCGAGGCGGGGCTGGGCGGCTGTATGATCGGCGCCATTGACCGGACGGGTTTACGGCAAGCGCTCCAGATTCCCAGCCATTTTGAGATCTTACTGGTGTTGGCGTTGGGGCGACCGCAAGAAGAGGTGGTCCTCGAGACGGTGGATAAAAGCGGGGATATCCGCTACTGGCGGGATGAAAAGGGCGTGCATCATGTGCCCAAACGGTCGTTGGCTGATCTGATTATCGACTAAAAAATTCGCGTTGTTGCCACAATCAGTCCGGGTGGGGCTTTACCCAACAGCCAATGTCAAACCCGGAAAAAGGAAAACCTTGTCCCCCGTCGAATGTAACAAAAGGTTTTGCTGGATTGAGATGACGAAAGCGGAGGATGATTCGACCATGGCCCTTTCCTATGAGGAGTTTAAGAAGGAAGCTTCCCAACTATGTGGGACCGATCTTTTTTTATATAAAAGTCAGCAGATGGACCGCAGGATTCATTCGTTAATGAGCTATTGGGAGGTCAAAGATTACGATGAATACCTAAATGTCTTAAAGACCAATCCCCGACGTTTTCAAGAGTTTGTGAAGCGTCTGACCATTAATGTTTCGGAGTTTTTCCGTAATCCAGACCGCTTCATGGAGTTATGGGAGCGGATTTTGCCCGAGATTTTGCGCAGTTCAGGGACGATCCGGATCTGGTCGGCGGGCTGTTCCAATGGTGCGGAACCATACTCGGTCGCCATTATCTTAAAGGAGTTGAACGCGCTGCACCGGGCGACGGTTCTGGCCACCGATATTGATCAGGTGGTCTTGGACAAGGCTCAGCAAGGAGCCTACTACTTTAATGAAGTGAAAAGTTTGCCGGCGGAATTACGGGAGAAGTATTTCCGGCAGGCGGGCGAGGTATTCTATTTTGATGAAAACTTGAAAAAGCGGATTCAGTTCACGAAACACAATATGTTACTGGAACCTTTCCCGGAGAACTTAGACTTGATTATCTGCCGGAATGTGGTGATCTATTTTACGGAAGAGGCCAAAGAAAAAATCTACCTTGGGTTCAATCAGGCATTACGGGACGGGGGGTATTTTATGACGGGCGGAACTGAGCCGATCCTCTATTACCGGCAATACGGTTTCGAGAACGTCGCCCCCTCTTTCTATAAAAAAGTTGGTCCCCCCAAGCCGGAACTGGAGGCCGGACCATGGAGTCTGTTATGATTAAAGGAATTGGAACCGACATCGTGGAGATCAGCAGGATCGCCAATTTGATTGTCAAACGGGGGGAGACCTTTTTGCAGCGGGTCTTTACCCCCGCAGAGTTGGAAATCTGTGGCCGGGCCGCCCACCGTTTAGCAGGACGGTTTGCGGCCAAAGAGGCCTTTTTTAAAGCCCTGGGGACCGGTTTTCGCGGTTTTAAATGGCAGGAAGTGCAGGTTTACAACGACGACCTGGGCGCCCCCTATTTTTCCTTATCCCCGCGCCTTCAGGACTACCTACAGGAGCAGGGGGTGGACAAGACCCACTTGTCGATTGCCCACAGTAAAGAATACGCGGTCGCGCAGGTCATTATGGAGCGGATCGAAAGATGAAAGTGGCAATGGCGCAGGAGATGCGGGAGATCGACCGGTTAGCCATGGAGGAGTACGCCTATCCGGGGCTGCTTTTGATGGAACACGCAGCCCTTGCCCTCTTTAAGGCGATCAAAGCGCGTTTTCCCTTGGGCAAAGTGGGCATCATCTGTGGCAAAGGGAACAACGCCGGGGATGGTTGGGCTTTAGCCCGGTTGTTGGCCCTGGCCGGCGCGGAAGTGATGATCTTTGCCCCCACGGAAGTGCAGAATTTGCCGCCGGATGCGGCGACCAACCGGGAGGTGGCGCGGCGCTTAGGGATTAAGGAAGCGCCCTGGTCGGCCTTGCTGGCCGATCCTTCTGTATGCTCTTCCTTTACGGTTCTGGTCGATGCGCTGCTGGGGACCGGTTTCAAGGGAGAAGTTGCGGCAGAGATGGCCGCGGTTATTGCGGCATTGAATAATACGGACCGGCCGGTGGTGGCGGTGGACCTACCTTCCGGCGTGGAAGCCGATAGCGGGCGGGTGCCCGGCCCGGCGGTGCGGGCGACGCTCACCGTCACCTTCGGCCTGCCGAAAGTGGGCCTTCTGGTCTATCCAGGACGGGAGTATGCCGGGGAGATCATTGTGGATCAGATCGGCCTGCCCCCGCCATTGCTGACCGACCGCGCCACCGCCTACTATACTTTGGACCAGAGTGAGCTTGCTGCCCTCCTCCCGCAAAGAAGGTCGCAGGCCCACAAAGGAACCCAAGGCCATCTTTTAGTGGTGGGTGGGGCCGCGGGCATGACTGGGGCACCGGTCTTGGCCGGTCTGGCGGGCTTGCGGAGTGGTGCCGGCCTGGTGACGCTGGGAGTACGGGATGGTTTAAACCTCCCTGAAAAACCGATGGAACTAATGGTTAAACCCTGGTCGCGGTTGCAGTGGGAGGATTATGACGCCATTGTGGTCGGACCGGGGCTTTCTACCGAACCGGACGGGCAGGAGATCTTGGCGACGGTTCTCAGTCTGGCCCAGCCCGGCCGCGTGCTTGATGCCGACGCCCTCAATCTCTTGGCCCCAATCCCCCAGTGGTGGGCGAAGGTGAAAGGGTCTTTAATTTTGACGCCACATCCGGGGGAGATGGCCCGCCTTTGCGGGCTGTCCACCGGGGCCGTACAGGCCAACCGGCTGGGGCTGGTCAAAGAAAAGGCGGAACAATGGGGGGTTACGCTTGTGCTGAAGGGTGCAGCGACCCTCGTGGGTAGTGGGGAAGAACCCATCTACATTAATCGTACCGGGAATCCGGCGCTGGCCACCGGGGGCACCGGTGACGTTCTGGCGGGCATGATCGGCGGCCTTTTGGCCCAAGGATTAGCGCCGGCGCAGGCTGCCGTGGTGGG
>Ga0209537_1002695_pt1 | contig 17338 bp, 19 predicted proteins | sample BioPla4DNA1_FD_187698 | JGI IMG/M metagenome (GOLD analysis project Ga0209537, IMG submission 187698) | Biogas fermentation microbial communities from Germany - Plant 4 DNA1 (SPAdes) (version 2) | ecosystem: Engineered > Bioreactor > Anaerobic > Digestate | place: Bielefeld, North... | reverse complement strand
CCCGCCAGGCCGATCTTGCCTGCGGAAACTGGGGTGTCATCGGGGATAAGGCCGGCAAGGCGACCTTCGTCGAGGTCTGCTCGGAGAAGGGGGCAAACCTCCTCGATGCAGCCGTGAAGGCCGGTGCGGTGAAGACCGAGGCGCCGAACCCGAAGGGTATCGAGATCCGCGGCAAAGTCGAGAGCGCGATGCTCAAACTCGGCGACAAGTGGCGGGCGCGCTACTTCGAGGAACTCGGCGAAGGCAAGGACCGCTTGAAGAAGATCATGGACGAGACGAGCCGGTGCATCAAGTGCTACCAGTGCATCGAGAACTGTCCGATCTGCTACTGCGTCGAGTGCAGCACGAAGAAGTCCTACCTGGTCGAGCCCGGTCAGGTCCCGCCGCCGTTCATGTTCCACCTGATCCGCTACGCGCACATCTCGGACTCGTGTATCAACTGCGGCCAGTGCGAGGAGCACTGCGCGATGGATATTCCAAACGCGCTCTTCATGCACGCCCTGCAGGTCGATCTCCAGGAGATGTTCGGCCACACCCCGGGTGTGGACATGGAACTCCCAGTGCTCGCGCTCGTCGAGGAGCAGGCGGAGCGCAAGCGGCTTGCCGACACCGGCAGCGACCAGATCTTCAACATCTTTGGGTAAGGGAGATATCTCCCTCTTTTTTTGAGACTTCATCGCTCCTCTCACGAGAGTACGGGGAGTCCATCTTTGCGGTCCAGTGCCTTCGCGTGACGTCGTATCGCACACTCTTCAACGCCTGTTCACGCAGAACCACAGGTTAACGTACGCCGTTGTATGGAAAAAGAAGAGATTGGTTCACTGAATGGTGATGGTATATGAGAGAGCCGGAATAGCGCTCTGATTGGCGAAGGTCTCCTCATGGCCATCGGGGAACCGAACCACCGTCAGATCAGGGGAGAAGTCGGCTTCAACAAGTGCGGCAAACCAGTAGCGGTCGAGCACTTCCTGCGCCCCGGTAAAGTCAAGTCCCGGCGTGGAGTAGATAGTCTCATTATCGGTGCTCTCGATTCTCGCAAAATTCAAGACCGAGAACCTGGCGGAATCGCCCTCGACCGAAGTCACCGTTACGGGCGACCCGGTTGCCATCTCAAGCGCGGATTTCAACTCTTGCTCCGGCTCGGCGATCTTGAGAAAGACTGCAATCCTCTCAATCCACGAGAGGGTGTAGTTAAAGGTGACGTCTGCACTCCCATCCTCGTCCACGGCGATCAGAAGGTTGTCTGCGCTGAAGGCCCCGGCCGGGGCAGTCATAAGCATCAGGACCAGGAAGGAGGCGACCAGGATTCCTCGTTTCATCCGCATACCTCTAAGAACCATACGTCGTTCAAATGGATAAACATATGGTGAATGTCACCAGGCGTGTAAGCATTAGAGTCCTAAACCCTTGCAACTCACCCATAACGGCAGATCCCCCTGTGAGCAGGTTGAGCGCCTGTGCTCACTCATATCCTTCCGTCTCCTCAAACGTCCTCACATCGTAATTCTGTAATAAACCGGTCTCTGGATTCACATGGATCATCAGGAAGAGTTCGTACTCCGGGTTCTCCCAGAGAGCAAGAGCCGGCTTATCCTCTTTCGCCTGGAATCCAAGATCCCAAAGAGCCTCACGGATCCTCTCGTATGGTGCATCCACGGTGACGACCTCCCGGACCCTCTCCTTCATAGCCTCCTGCACATCCCGGTCAATCTTCATCAGTTTTGGCATACGAGGACCATACCGCCATACGCCCAGATAAACTTTGACCCGTTACGGCGGTTGAAAGGAGATGGGAGTGTAACAGTTATCATAAAGATCTTCACCGGGCATTATACACCGCAAGATCCTCAATCTCGTCATCCGGCTCATCATAAACACCCACGCGGTATCCGGCATACCCGCCTCCGAGATTCATTTTGAGCAGGACAAAGATTTTGAGGTCAGGCTGAACCCAGACCGTGACATCGGCGTCGTCTCGCTCAGGTATGAAATTCATTGCCAGGAGCGCTTCCCTGACACCGGTATATTCGGGCATTGACTGGATCATCTCCTCGATCTCCGCCATCACAGCCCGTTGCTGCGTTGCCTCGATCTCATCAAGCATGACCCCCACGATCGAACTTTGTGTATAAAAGATGATCCAGAGAGCCAAAGTACACCCGGGTACTGTCGCGGGGAACTACATGAGGCATTACGATGTGAGGATCACCCAAAAAGTCCGGCAAATTGCATAACCTTCATCATAAACCTCACAAAAACATACAGCAACCGAAGGCACAGCAGGGGGCACCATGGCTAGCAACGACGACTCAAGGACACTGATCCTCGATATGGAGACCGACGATCTGGAGGAGCTCTCCGAGTACCTGGATGTGTTGAGCAGCAGTACACGCTTGAAGATCCTCAAAATCATCGAACGGACGCCAAAGACCGTTCGGGAGATCTCGGCCGCGATCGAGACGAGCTATGAGAACACAAAGAAACATCTCGATAAACTCATGAGCATCGGGGTTATCCGGAAAGAGGCGGGTCTCTCCCGGCCGACCGCAAAAGGGGTTCATCCAGTCTGGAAATACTCGCTCGTGCCCGGGGGGCTTGAGGCGATCACACGAAGCCTCGGGCTGTTTGCGAACCTGAAATTGACACTCACTGATGCCATGCTTGCAAAGAAACTCGCCGGAGTGCGGGAGACCTTCGCGGGAGAGTTTGCCGGACTCTGCCCGGTCCTTATCCTTCTGGGAGGGGCAGAGGACGGCAAGGTCTTCCCGCTCGAAGATGAGAGTATCGCTGTAGGCCGGGCGGACCCGGCCGTACCCGACCCTGGGAGGCCGGGGATCGTTCTTGGTGAAGATTACGCAGCGGTCACCCGCATCTCAAGGCCGCACGCCCGGCTCACCCAGCGACAGGGTGTCTGGTTCATCGAGGATTGTGGCAGCACCGGGGGCACGTTCGTCAACGGCGCAACGCTTGACCAGGGCAGGCGACGCGAACTCAATAACGGGGACCTGATCGAGCTTGCAAAGGGAGCGATGGGGGCGACTCTGGTCTTTGTTGTTCCCGGGGGTACCGGCGCCGAATGAGGCCTGAACGGGCGGCCGTCTTGCTCCTCATGGCCACCCTCCTCATCGTCGCGACCGCCCCCGCAGTCTCGGGAGCGGGGGGGCCGCCGGAGCACGCGAATGCCGACGCTACATCCATCAAGGCTGCCGACAAAAAACCGGTCGACGATGTCACCGCACCCAGGAAGAGTGCAAGCGCCCCCGGTCAGATCAAGAAGAACAACGGCAAAACGACGCCGCAGGTGACGCCGACCCCCGTCCCCTCCTCCGAGATCCTTGGAGAAGAGATGACCGAGACGCCAACCGGGAGACACATGGAGCCACAGGAGGAGAGCAGCCGGACAGCCGGCGCCCAATTACCGGGGCCGACCGGGATTGTTCTGGGCCTAACCCTTCTCGCCGGGGCAGCCGTGCTTGGTGCGCGGTACCTCAAGCAACCGGAGAAGAGAGGTCCCCACGGCGCTTCGTCGGCGAGCACAATCGTCCTGCAAGACCCAAACCGGACCGTACTCCCTCACCCGGCCGGGTTCCCGCGCGAACTGAGCGAACGTTACGACCGGATCACCTTCGTCGGGAGAGGCGGGCTCGGACAGGTCTTCTCCGCAGTCAGGCGTGACGACGGCAGGCCTGTAGCGGTGAAGGTTCCGGTCGCCTACGACGAAGCAACCGGAAAGACCTTCCTGAAGGAGATGCGATTCTGGGAGGAACTGGCGCATCCAAACATCGTGCAGGTCTACTCGGTCAACATCCTCCCTGTCCCGTACGTCGAGATGGAGTACCTGCCCCAAAGTCTCACAGACCTCGATAAACCACTCCTGCCGAAGACCGCCGCCCGGATTGCCGCCGGCATTCTCGCCGGGCTGGCTTATGCCCACAAACGGGGGATCGTCCATCGAGACATCAAGCCCGGGAACATCCTTCTTGCGGAGGACCTGACGCCGAAGATCGCCGACTGGGGCATGAGCACGAGGCCTGAAGAGACACGGGAGAATGGCACCGCCGGATTCACCCTCGCCTACGCGGCCCCGGAGCAGATCGCCCCGGAGCAGTTCGGGAGGACCGGGCCCGCAACCGACATCTACCTGTTCGGTGTCGTCTTCTACGAGATGGTTACAGGAAAACTTCCTTACGCCTCCGAGGGCATCGCCGGGATTACCGGAGCGATCCTGAACGCGCAGCCCGCGCCACCGTCTGATCTTGACCCTGCCCTAGCCAGGTTTGATGAGATCATCCTCCGCTGCCTCGCAAAGACACCCACCGACCGTTACCAATCCGCCGGAGAGGCGCTCGATGCGATCGAGACCGTGGTGAGGGGGACTGGCTACGGACGGGCGTGAAGGGGGCCTGAACGCCAGGGTGATGCAGGATTTCACCAATTTGCCTCCGCCCATACTTCCTTTTGCAGTCGACCCATACGTGAGTGCAGGACCGCCCGGCCCGGTCGCAGACCGGGCCTGAACACTAGGCCCTGCTCGAGACCGTGAGTGGAGCCACCTGCATCGCCATCCAGATCGCTCGTCCGTCGTAGCAGTCGGGTGGGTCCAGGGTACGGTGCAGCGGTTGCTGCAGACGGAAATTCAAATTTAGAGGGCCAGATCAAGAATTGGACGATAGAAAACTACGAAAATTATCGTAGTTAAAGGAAGATATTTATTTTTACCCATTCAAGAGATGATTGACGCTTATGCGAGGAAAGATAGTACTTCTGGGGATCGCCCTGATGGTCCTCTGCGCAGCGGTGATCGGTAGTGTCACCGCACAGACGCCAGAGCCGGCGGAGTCAAAAGAAAAGTTAATCCATGTCTCCGGTACGGGCAAAGTGACGACAACACCCGACCAGGCCATCATATTGTTCTCAGTCGAGACCGAGCATGCCGACGTCAAGACTGCACAGCAGCAGAACGCAGAGAAGATGGACGCCGTGATCAAAGCCTTAAAGAAGGCAGGGATCCCGGAGAAAGATATCAGGACCGCGAGTTACAACATCATCCCGGTGACCGGGGAGAACAACAGGCCTCTTTCCTCCGAGACGGGGGCATCTGATCTGAAGATCCAGTTCTACCGCGTCATCAACACTCTTGAGGTCACGCTCAATGACGTAGACCGTGCCGGTGAGATCGTCGACCTTGCGGTCGAGAACGGTGCAAACCGGGTCGACCGGTTCGCGTTCACCCTGAGTGATGAAAAGCAGCAGCAGTTCAGGTCGCAGGCCCTGACCGCCGCTGTCGCGCAGGCGCGGAGCGACGCAGACGCGGTTGCCGCAGCCCTCGGCAAGAGGATCATCGATGTCAAAGAGGTCAACGTCGGGAGCAGTTACATCCCGCTGGCATACGACAGCCGCTTCATGAGCATGGAGAAGGCAGCCGGCGTAGCGGCCCCGACCCCGCTCGAGGCCGGTGAGATCGACGTGACCGCAACCGTCTCAATCTCCTACGTCATCTCCTGATCCCCCTCACAACTCCCCTTTTTGTCTGCAGGTCCGGGCGCTCTCTGGCCCCGGGCCAGCCTCCGATCTACCCCATCGGGAAAGCACGATCTATCCCGAGGAGAGATCGGGTATTGAGCCTATCCTAGCCCGCTTTCATCGTTATCCCGTGGATACCTGGCCACTCTATGATGCCGGGGAGCGAGAGGAGATGTCCTGTTTGAAAACGTGGAGGCGCTCGGGGCCAATTTTACCAAGAGCCAATACCCCGTCTTCTCCCATGACCGCATCGGCGGGGCCGCTACGGTTCTGGCCGGGAGTCCATCGATGGAAGCCTATGCCCACGATGCCGTCTCGGAAAAGACCCTCGGACTGATCTGGAGTCACACTGAGCCCCGGGACATACGTGAGTGGACGGAGATCGCAGACGGCATCGCTGTAACCGGGCCGCTCGTGGTGACCACGCCGAACGGTTATCCCGTCGTCACAGGCTGTGCGCATCCGCACATCAGCCGGATCGTCGAACGGGGATCATAGGTTGGACCGGTTCGGGGCGTCTGTCGTGGAGGAGGGTATTGAAACACTCGCCGGAGTTGCTTACCTCTCGCCATTCTCACTGCACCGATAAGATCGAAAAACTGCAGGCGCGGTGTCCGGAGTCGTTTCGATCAGGCGGGATCGGGATAGTGCATCAGGTCTAAAAAGATTAGGGGGTTGAAGACCTCACTCGATCTCATCCCTTCCAATAATCTCATACCCCTCGGCACTCGGGTTTTTAATCCCCAGGTCATCCGCAAACCAGAGTATGCGCTGTGGGAGGGGAACATCGATGCCATTCGCTTCGAGCGCCTGCCTGATCTTCAGGAGGAGGTCAATCCTCACATCCCACCACTTCCAGGCCGGTGTCCAGATCCGGACGTCCAGGTTGAGACCGCGATCACCGATACTGTCAAGGAAGACCATGGGGGCCGGGTTCTTCAGCGCAAAGGGGTGGGCCGCGATGACCTCTTTTGTGATTCGGATCGCCGCATCGACGTCATCCTTATACCGGATTGGGATCTGGTACGTAAACCTCCGGGCAGGGTTGTTGACGTAGTTTGTGATATTTGACGTAAAGGCCTTCTCGTTCGGGATCCGGACGTAGATCCCATCATACGTCTTGAGAACCGTCGAGAGGACGCGGATATCCTCAACAATGCCGTTTATGCCGGCGATATTTACATTATCCCCAAGTTTGATCGGCCGCTCAAACATCAAAAAGAGGCCGGAGATCAGGTTCGAGACGACGCTCTGGCTGGCAAAACCGATGACCAGACCGGCAACTCCCCCGGCCACCAGAAGGCCGGAGAGGTCGAAGCTGAGTTGCGGGAGAGCGATGACGAACGCCCAGAGGATAATGATGATGTAGTAGATCAGTTTTGTGAGCAGCTCAGACTCGTTCTTGGGCAGCCGCTCAGCAAGGAGTCTGCGGGCGTTTATCGAGACGACTTTCGCGACGATCACGCCGATGATGAGGGCGATGGCAAAGTACAGGACGTTCCCGAGGGTGATATTGCCAACCCCAATAGAACTATCCAAGATCTCAGTCACGTTAAATGCCATCAGTATCCCCACTCCATCAGGTAACCCCGGTCAATCATCGGGATCTTGCGGGCTACATGCAGTTCAATGGCCTTTGCCATGCCTGGCCGAAGTGGTTTATCGGCGAAGTTCGTCTCCGCAAGCGTCCTCGCGATGATCTTCATCGACGCAGAGATCGCAACAATCTCATCGTAGTAGATCTTCATATCGGTGGTGTCAAAGACCGCATATGAGACCTCTGCCCACTCGGTGTACGCGTTATGGATGGAGAGTTCCATCACCCCTTCACGAAGGGGCTCGACCGGTGGGATCTCCGGGTAAATCTCGCTCTTGTACCAGCGGGCAATGAGCCCATCCGTAGGCGAGCCGTAGAGCGTGAACTTCTGGCTGCCGAGACCGAAGATATCAAGCACCCTGATGTCCTTTGCAGATTCTAAGAAGACCCCCATCTCGATGGGGAACTTCAAGTAGACCGTCTGAGTGGCTCCTGGTTCGACGACAATCGGAGGGAACTCTATCTGCAGGAAGTTGGTGATATCCTCAGGGAGGTTGTGCGGCTCCACTGGATTGATGATAAACTCACCCGTCTTTGAGACCAGAACTCGCTCAAACGTCCGTCCTTCGCACCGGCGCCGGTAGGTCAGAAGACCGTTATTCATCTCGGTTTCCACCAGAATGTCCCCACATTCTCGGCGAAATGTACCATAATAGCGCCCGAACATCACTATTCCTATACAGATACTCAAATATTAAGTTGCTCGACTGAGCGTGAAATGCCGCCCTTTGCGTTGCCGGACGCTCCAAAAAATAACTGCTAAAATATTTATATTCAGTTTTTACCATCAAGTAAAAAGCGAATAATAAGAATGCCATCAGTTATGACAGGAAGAAATCTGATAATGCATAAATAGTAAACTACCAATCTAGCATATTCCAGAGTGAATAAACAGACACTCTTTTAAGTGGATCTTCCAGATACTCTTCTACGCATCTGCCACCAGACTGATGATACGCCGCACCTTCTTTGCCATCTTAGAGTGATCGAACACGAAGGCGCGCGAGCATCGTAGGGGATAGAAAGATAGTAATAAGCGTGAGGCACCATGCCTGCCGGCAGGTAGGAGGTCGCGCTCAAAGGGGGCATGCACAGGTAACTGGGCCGAGAACTGTTTCCAGGTGATGTATGTGAAGGCAAACCAGGAAGAAATCAAGGATACTATAAGTCACGGCCAGATACCCTTGAGCATCTTCAATCACCTCCAGCAACCGGCACTTGTTCTCGACTGCGAGGGTCGGGTAATCGTCTGGAACGAAGGAATGGTGCAATACACAGGGATTTCTGCTGAGGAAATGATTGGGAGGGGCAGTTACGCCCATGGGAAAGCATTGTTCGGCGAGCGCCGCCCCACACTGGCGGACTGTATTCTATCGCATGACGAACCCAGGAGCGACCACTACCTCCTGCTCCCGCACGAGGGAGAGGGGACGCTCGCCAAGTCACAGATCACTCTCGCATCCGGCAGAGAGATCGTCTGCATGGCTGCGCCCCTCTGCGACGCCGATGGCCAGCAGGTTGGAGCGATTGAGATCTTCCAGGATCTGCCCCACGCACCGTCGGCCGAAGACCCCTCCGAGATTTCGCAGGAACAGGTTCAGATCCTGGCAAATTCGCTGCCGGATATGATCTTCACGCTTAACCGGAAAGGTGTTTTCACCCAGTTCTTCTGGACCAGCGCTCGGAACGAGGGCATAAACCCGGATGATATCGTAGGAAAGACTCCTTACGATCTGTTTCCGCCCAGGGAGGCGGAATTCCTGATCGATGCAGCGCGCCGGGTTATCGAGGCGGGAGAGAGAGTATCAGAGACATGGTCATTTCCATGGCACGGAGATCAGCGGTCGTTTATGGTCACCATGAATCCCCTGCACAACTCGACAGGGAAGATTGTGGCGGCCACCGGGGTCAGCCGTGATATCACAAGAGACCTCCTCTGCGAACGAGTTCTCCAGGAGACCAGCCAGTTCTCCAACCTCTATCTCGATCTGCTTGGTACCGATATCTACAATACTCACATGGTTGCAGCGACGATCATTGAGATGCTCCGGGAACGACTCTCCGGCGAAGAAGCGGAACTCGCTCAAAGGGTCAAGATCACGATCGAGCAGGGAATAAACGTCATCAAGAATGTTGAACTCTTAAATACGCTCAACAAACATCAGATCCGCCTGGAGCCGATTGATCTCGACTGTGTTATCCGCGACCAGATACGGCGCTACGCAGGCATCGATATCCGGTATGAGGCGAAAAGTCATATGGTCTGGGCAAGCCCCCTCCTTGAGCACGTCATATCCAACCTGATCAGCAACTGCATCAAGTTTGGCGGCATGAAGGTGCGGATCGAGATATCCGTCATAGAGACCGCAGATATTGTGACGCTCTCGGTCGCAGATAACGGGATCGGTATCCCGGATCACTTAAAACCCAACATCTTCGACCGATTCAATCGTGAGGGGAAATCCACGCCCGGAAGTAGGGGACTGGGGCTCCATATCGTTAAAACCCTGGTTACCCGGTATGGGGGACGTGTCTGGGCATCGGACAGGGTTCCTGGCAAACCCGAGGAAGGGGCAGCAATAAAGATAATCCTGCAGAAATGCTAGCCGGTTGATTAAAGCAATTCGAGTACTCAGATATATATCCCTCAAGCGACTATATCATACCGCATCATTCCCATTGGGGACTGCTTCAATGATCCGAACCATAAGTTTCAAAGAACGACGATATATCGAAGAGTTGAGAATCCTCACCCGGGCGACCGCGCTGGACTGCATCATCGATGAACGCTTCGACCGCGTGGTCTACCTTATAAAAGAAGGAGATATGGGCCTCGCTATCGGCCGGAAAGGCAGCAATATCAAAAAGATGCAGAGGGTCCTCGGGAAACGTGTAGAAATGGTCGAATATTCTCCAGAGATTGAAAAGTTTGCGAAGAATGTATTTAAGCCGGCCGATGTCGTCGGGACCAACAAAGGCGACAACGGGAGGCTCACTGTCTATGTGAAACCGGGTGACCTTGGCATCGCCATCGGGAAAGGCGGATGCACCATCGAGAAAGCACGTATCCTCATCTCCCGGTACTTCAATACCGACCTAGGCGAGGTGCTCACAGCAGGAGATGCCCATGCGTGACTGGAACATCCTAGAAGAGCTCTGGCAGGTCATTCAGGATCGGGCCGAGCACCCGTCGGCCGAGAGTTACGTCAGTTCGATCCTGACCCACAGGAAAGGGGTCGATAAATCCCTGGAGAAGGTTGGTGAAGAGGCGGTCGAGTTCATCATTGCTGCAAAGAATCAGGTCCCGGAAAGGACGATATCGGAAGCTGCCGATCTCCTCTTCCACTTTTTGGTAGCACTTAAAGCATCCGGCACCGATGTGGCGGATGTACTCGACGAGCTTGCCGCACGTCGAAAGTAAGAGAGGGCCCTCCCGGTGGATTAGAGGTACTCCTTTAAGTCCACCATCCTCGGGAGGTCATCCTTCTTCACTGCTGCGGACTCCACAACAGTGTCCTCAATCATGATGGGAGCACGGTAGCGCAGAGCGATGGCTATCCCATCACTGGGCCGGCAATCCATGATCTCAGTGCGGGAGCCCTGCCGGAGGAGGAGTTTGGCATAGAAGACACCCTCCTCCAGGGAATCGATGTGCAGAGCATCCAGAGTTATGTCAAAATTTCGAAACAGCTCAACGATGAGGTCGTGGGTGATAGGCCGGGGCAGCATCTCACTATTGAGCGCGTTGTTGATCGAGATTGCCTCCCAGAGCCCGACATATATGGGTATCGTGCTGTCGCCCCCGGCATCCAGGACGACTGTCGGTGCTGCCCCCATCTCGCTCACCGACATGAACACGCCCTGAACCCTACAACTTTGAGCCGCCATGTGATCACCAGTTCATAAGTTTAATGAGGTTTAAATCTTGGGGTCTTCACTGCCGGTGATTTGTGCGGGCAAGGATCTCGCGTCGTACGATGACAAGACTCGAGAGCAGGCCGAGCAGGATGTTGAGGTAGTAGAGGATCAGCCTCCAGAGGAGGACGAAGACACCCACGATCGAAGACGGGACAAAGATGCTATAGAGCGACGTGGCGCCAAGCTCGGCAATCCCGGAACTGCCGGGGGTGAGGGGGATCATCATGATGATGGCGATGATTAGCTGGACAACGAACGACTCGATGAGGTACGGCGGCTGTCCGAGGCCGACAAGGAGCAGCGATGCGATGGCGAACTCCGAGAGCCAGAAGAGCAACGTGAAGAGAAAACCCCACACAAGGCCGCTTCTACCGTGATTCATGAACTTGACAAGGCCCGCATTGAAGTTGTCCACCTCCCGGTCGATCGTATCAAGCAGGCTCTCAAGCCGCTTCAAGCGCCAGCGCCGGTCGATCCAGCGTGATATCCACTTAAGGACCCGTTTGAGGCTATCAGGGTTCTTCACCGAGTAGACAAAGAACAGCACAAAGAGCGTGACGAGGATCCAGGCGGTGTACATCAGGAGGCTAAGACCACTGAACCCCGAGGTGAGGCTGCTCCAGTATCGGCCGAGGAAGAGCATAGAGAAGGCTCCAAGCAATCCAAGGACAATCCCGTCAAGTATCCGTTCCATCACGACGACGGCGGTCGCGTCCCCGACCGGGACGTTTGCCCGGTAGAGTTCATGAATCCGGACCGGCTCCCCGCCTGCTTGGGACGGGGTGACCGCCGCAACGAGCATGTTCGCGAGCACCAGGTTCAGACAGTGTTTGAAGTTCACCCGAAATCCTAGTGACGCCGACATTCCCTGGATACGGAGCGCCCAGAAGACAAGCGAGACGATGTGGAAGAGAACGGCGAGGGCAAGGTAGAGTGGGTTAATCCGGCTGAGGTACTCGACCGTCATCTCATCGACGGTGAAGTACAGGACACCGATCAGCACAAGGACACTAAAGCTGATCGAGACGAGCAGCCATTTCCACTGAGACCTATTCATCCTCAACCCCCCGGCATCAGGCCGGATCCACGATCTTTTCTGGATTTTCGAACAATTTCAGGAGAAAAATGCCTGAAATCGGATTAATAAAGTATTGTGTAGGAAGTATATAACGATGATTTTATGTTGAGACCGGGTCTAGACCCCTAGACGGTAAAGAGATCGCGCTCACCGGTTATTCTGAAAAGCCCCGCGCGGATGCCGGCGTCCAGCCAGGCATACCCATAACTATATCGGGCAAGGGCTCCGGGAAGATCCACGGCCTCGAGACGCTCCACGCCTTCTTTATACCAGAACGCTGCCCAGGAGTAAAGCACCTCCCCCCCCGCATAGAGCGGACTTGCCTCGTCCGCCCCCACTTCGACCGCAGACAGAGCAGCATTGAGCATCCTGCGATACCGATGGGTCTTTTCGTGCAGGTGGGCGCTCATGGCATCCGGGATCTGCGCATCCACTCCGACTGGCGGATGGCCTGACTGCGGCTCAAGCAATCCCAGGCTTGTGCCGCAGTCAAGCCACCCGAGCCCGTAGGCAAAGGCTGCAAGCGCGTTTACCGGATCGCCCGTTCGAAGAAACGTCCAACCATCACTTAAGTACGCTGCAGCCATCTCGAGCACCTCGTCCGCCGCCCGGCCAAGAGGCGTTCCTGCCGGAACGGCAGTCCTGGTCCGGGAGAGAGCCTCCGAGAAGAGTGCCCCGTACTCTTCGAGGGTCATAGATCGGCAAAGACCTCCAGATACTCACGCTCCATGGGATGGAGGTCCGCCGGGACGACGAGAACGTGGAGTGGAGGTCCAAAATCGGTCTCCTTGAGTTTCGCACCGGTCCCAGCCCGGACTACGGGGTTCTCGGACCCAGCCCGGGCGATGCCCACGTAGAGCGTGGGCGGCTCGATCCCGCACTTCTCCGCCATCTCCTCGAGGATGGTGATCGCCTCTGGTATGCGCATGTAGCGATCCTTCTGGATATCGAGGTAGACGAGCGTATGGAGGGAGAGTTCAAGGTTTTTGGCTATCGTCTCGATGGGAGTCGTCGGGAACCACCCCCTGGCCGGGAACGGAACCGAACAGGACTTTCCGAACCGGTAGTTCTGGAGACCCGAAAGACCCGAGACTGCGCTCGATATGGACGATGCGTGAATGATGGAGGTCGCAACCCCGGCAGCAGCCGCCCGTATCCGGAGATCGGCGTGTGTCGTCGAGATCATGGGGTCCCCTCCGGTCAGGAACGCCACCTGACCACTCGCCGCACGCTCGATGATCTCATGGGGGTCCTGTTCAACATCCTCGCGTGCAAGCACCCTGATCTCCTTCCCAAAGAACGCCTCCATCTCGGAGACGTCCGCACCCATCAGCCGCGACGTGTATGCCTCCAGATAGACTGCATCAGCATTCCTGACGTAATCAAGGCCTTTGACGGAGATATCACCGAGATCGTAGAGGCCGAGACCCACGAACGTTAACATGATCAAATCACTCCTCAACTGTCGGCGCTCCTGCATCGTAGAAGTAACGGATCACGGGGGGTGGGTCCTACCCCAGAAGATGGAAGAGAAGAGCCCCGACAAAGAGACCGAGGGCGACAGTATATGCCGTGATCGCAAGCGTGATCCGTGCCCCGACCTCACGCAGGAGGACCGTGATGGTCGCAAGGCAGGGGACGAAGAGGACGGTCACGATCGCAAAGATATAGAGTTGGAGGGACGAGAGCACCGAGCCGAGGTCTGCAGTGCCCGCGAGGATGGCAAGGGTCTCAAATGCCATCTCCTTTCGCAAGATCCCGAAGATGAGGGCTGTTGCAGAGTACCCGGGAAGACCGAGGAGGGCCATGGTGTAGGGCTCCACGATCTGCTCAAAGAGGGTCATGATGCCGAAGAACTCAAGCAGCCCAAGGACGACGCTTCCTGCAAGGAGGAGGGGCATCGCGATGAAGAGAAACTCGGAGAGGCGCGACCAGGCCTTTTTTAGCACCAACCGCGGGTCCGGCCGACGGAGCGGGACCATCTCCATGATCATCCCGAAGCGCTCCCCGGGTGTCACACGGGAGAGGAAGAGGCCCGTTATGAGGATCAGAACAAAGACAATGGCGTAGACGCTGAACGCCGCCCCGATCCCGACGAAGGCTGCCACAATCCCGGCGATGACGACGGTCCGCGCCGAACATGGGACCATCGTGGCCAGGAACGAGCCGATTATTCGCTCGCGCCGCGAGTGCAGGAGCCGTACGCTCATGATGGCCGGCACGTTGCACCCGAACGCCAGGGTGAGGGGGATGACCGCCCCACCGTGCATGCCGAGACGGTGCATCGCGTTGTCGGCGAGAAACGCCGCCCGGGTCATGTATCCGGAGTCCTCGAGGATGGAGATGAAGATATAGAAGAGGAGGACGTACGGGAACGCTATCCCAAAACCAGCCTGGAGCGCGAGCAGGATGGAGGCTCCCACTACATCGATGAGCGGCGGCAACCCGAGCATGTGGAACGGCTCCAGTGCAAATACATCGAAGAGTTCGACGATCATCTCCTCAAGAAACGTCCCGAGCGCAAAGACCAGGAGGAGCATCCCCACGAGAACCCCAAGGAGAATGGGGATGCCCGGGAAGGCCCGCGTCAGGAAGCCGTCGAGGTCGGACCGGGGGAGCATCACGTCTTCTTTGAGCATCAGATCGGCGATCTGGTGGGCGAAGTTATGCCGGTTGGCAGCAATGATCTGGGCGGCCGTCATCCGGTGCCGGGACTCGATCTCGTCGGCGATCGCTCGTGCCGCTTCGAGCAGTTCCGGGTTATCGCCGATGCCCTGAAGCGCCTGGATGCTCTCTACACGATCGGCTCCAAAGATCTTCCCGAGGCTTCGGACGGCAGCTTCGATATGATGGTCGTACGGGATCTCCACCGTCGCCGGCCGGGTTGCGGCAAGGGCCGCCGGGATGATCTGATCGATGTTCTTCCCCTGCGCTGCGGCCGCGAGAATCACATCGACACCGAGGAGGTCGCGGAGCGGGTTGGTGTCAATCTCAAGCCCCTGTTTTACGGCTTCGTCGACCATGTTCAGCACAACGACCATCGGGAGCCCGTACTCCGCAACCTGGAGGAGGAGGTAGAGGTTGCGCTCCAGACGGGTGACGTTGGTCACCACAATAACCGCATCGATCTCCCGCTGCCCCAGGAACTCGCGGACCAGGGCCTCCTCCTCGGATTCACCATCCAGTGAGTAGACACCGGGGAGATCCACGAGTTCGATCATCTCGCGCTGAAAACAGGTGTTGCCCCGCTGCAACTCGACGGTGGTCCCGGGATAGTTGCTCACCTCGACCCCGAGGCCGGTGAGCTGGTTGAAGATCAGGGACTTGCCCACACTGGGATTACCGACCAGCGCAAACCTCATGGACACGACTCCACAATGATCGACGCTGCGACCTCAGGGCTGATGCCGATGTCGCATCCTTTTGCTCTGACGACGACCGAGTTGTTCGGGAGTTTCCGCCGGATCTGTACGACCTCTCCAGGGAAGATGCCGAGATCAAGCAGCCTGCGGTTCCGCCGGGGACCTCGTATCATCGCCACCCGGACGGTGTCGCCCTCCTTGCAGTCGAGCAGCGTACAGGCATCCCGCCCACGGCAGCGCCCCATACGTCCCGGCGCGGGCTGGTTGCCCCCCATGTAGGTGGAGAGCCGATCGATGGTCTCGTCGGAGATACCGTGTTCAAGCGCGCAGGCCTCTTTGCTCGCTCTATCCGCATCGACGCCGAGCATCTCTGTCAGGAAGCACTGGAGAACGCGGTGTTTCCGCGCCACCCGCGATGCCAATGTGAATCCTCTCTCGGTCAGTCTGACGGCACCGCCGGGAGCTTGCTCAAGATATCCTTCCTCGATCAGGGAGGTTAGCGTATCCTCGACGACCGTCCTTTCGGTATCGAGTGCGTCCGCTATCTCCTGCAACGCCACAGGACGCTTGCCGTCTCCCGTGATCGTGAGGATGGCCTCAAGGTAATCCTCGAATGCGGAGGGAAGCATGCTACATTCTTTTTAACTTATGGCAGTTTATGGGTTTGGATGACGTCATAGAGATCGGGGTGATGCACCCGATCTAGGGAGATCGGTTTCTCTATGGTTTCACCAGGATGAGACAGATGATGGGCCAGAAGAAGGAGATCACAAACAGGGAGATTGCCGATCGGCTTTCAACCATGGCCCGCCTGCTCGAGATCGCAGGAGAGGACCGACACAAGGTCCAGGCCTATGAGCGGGCGGCACGCCGGATCGAGCACCTCTCCTTCCCGGCCGCCGGATGCAGCGAGGAGGAACTCACTCGCATCCCGGGCATCGGGGTCCGGATAGCCGGCCAGATCCGCGAGATTGCGGTGACCGGAACATTTGCGGAACTCGAGACCTTGCGGACCGCCATCCCGGGTTCGCTCATCGAACTCCTTGGCGTTGCCGGCGTTGGACCACGAACCCTGCATCTCCTCTGGAAGAGGCTTGGCATCGAGACGATCGACGACCTGGAGCGGGCGGCAAAGGCGCGCCGGCTCCGTACGCTTCCCGGGTTTGGGGCAAAGAAGGAGGAAACAATTGCAAAAGGGGCTCGGCAATTCCGCCGGAGACCTGATACGATGACCCGCCCGCAGGTCGAGGCAGTTCTTGCAAACCTCAGAGCGTTCCTCCCGGAGGGAGAGTATACGGTTACCGGGAGTTACCGGCGGGGCGCCGCCACGATCGACGAGATCGAGGTCGTCACCATCGCCGATAAGGCAGCAGTTGCGGAAAGCCTTGCTACCATCGATGGGGCGCATCTGAATCTTCGGTTCACCGATCCGGCGAGATACGGCACCGCGCCCCTCTGCTCCACCGGGTCGGCCAACTTCCTGGAGAAACTTGCGGATGTGGCGCGCAAGAAGGGATACCGGCTCACTCCCGACGGTCTTTCGAGCATATCGGACGGGCGGGTGCATACGTTTGCGAGCGAAGAAGAGGTCTTCTCGTTTCTCGGGATGGCGCCCATCCCGCCCGAACTGCGTGAGGACCGCGGCGAGATAGAACTTGCCCAGAGACTCACCCTCCCAGATCTGGTTGAGGTGATCCTAAAATTATAAGACCCCTTAGATAAAACCGGGGATCATGGCATTCCGGGAAATTGACGATGATCTCTGGGAGATTGTTCAGAAATACCTCCCCCCAACAAAGCCGCATATCGGTCGACCCCGATGTGATCCCCGCAGGCTGATCAACGGCATCCTGTACGTTC
>Ga0209537_1002692_pt1 | contig 17352 bp, 15 predicted proteins | sample BioPla4DNA1_FD_187698 | JGI IMG/M metagenome (GOLD analysis project Ga0209537, IMG submission 187698) | Biogas fermentation microbial communities from Germany - Plant 4 DNA1 (SPAdes) (version 2) | ecosystem: Engineered > Bioreactor > Anaerobic > Digestate | place: Bielefeld, North... | reverse complement strand
GAACCTGTAGATTGAATTTCAATTGATACTTCAGGATGTATTTCCATATATGCTTCAGCTAATTTTTCCATAACAGGTGTTACAGACGTTGAACCTGCTACAACTATACTTCCATTTTGGTCAGTTGAGCCATCATAGGCCTGTGGATCAGTTACTGCCTGAACATAACCTTCTCCTAGGATTATTTCTTGTCCTTCATTTGAAAGTATGAAGTTTAAGAAATCCTGTGCTACCGGGCTTAAACTTTCCTTATAGGCCACATTAAAGGGTCTTGAAATCTTGTAGGAACCATTTTGTACATTTTCTGCTGTAGGCTCTACTCCTTCAATACTTACAGCCTTTACATTATCATTTAAGGAACCCAGGGATATATATCCTATGCTGTATTCATCACCAGCTACTGTAGTCATTACTGCATCTGTGCTGTTTTGTACTATTGCCTCTATATATGTTCTGTCAACTTCGTTTCCATTTGCATCTTCTTCAAGGATACCAACTATTTCAGTAAAAGCACCTCTGGTACCTGAACCGTCTTCCCTTGTTATTACATTAATAGTTCTTGAAGGATTAAATCCATTAGAGTCACTGCCTCCACAGGCTGCAAGAAAAGTCATAATCATTATAACAAGAAGTAAAATACCTATTTTTTTCATAATTAAATCTCCCTTTCTCTCATATTTTCATATATAAGTCTAACCCTTATATGTAAAATCTATTATGGTGTTAATGTAAAATTTATGTAAAAGATAATTTATGATATAATATTGGTAAAATATTGACAAAGGGGTATGAAGGTGAAGAGTATAATAAAAAAGTTTGGACAAGTAGTGGGAAATTCAGTTTATACATCCCCTGCTAGGGCCCTTAATTTATTAAAGATTGGATATAAGTTAAATTATATTAAAGTTAAAATAATACCTGATAGGGGGCTTTTGCCCCATCAAAAATACGTTTCTTACATAAGCAACAGGGCTATTATAGACCCACTAGATAACCCTCAAAATTCAGCCATAGTTAATATATTTTTTCCCTGCCAAATACTCCATGCCATGGATATACTGCCCCAGTTTACAGAAGGCTTGGCCTGCTTCTTAAATGGGGCTGGCTGTGAACAGGCCTTTATTGAGTATGCTGAAGATTTTGGTATTCCACAAACCTATTGTTCCTATCATAAGGTTTTATTAGGTGCCATTCTTTCCAATGTAATACCACCACCTAAGTTTGTTGCCACTACTTCCTTGGCCTGTGATGCTAATTCTACTACCTTTAGAACCATTGCTGACCATTATAAGGTGCCTTATTATATGGTGGATGTACCTAATAGCTATACAGAAGATGCCATTACCTATGTGGCAGGTCAGCTAAGGGAGCTGGTTGCCATTATAGAAGATCTTGTTGGAAGGAAGATGGAGGAGGATAGATTAAGACAAACAATAAATGCTTCCAATTCTTCCATAAGAAAGTATAAGGAGCATTTAAATATGCTTCCAAATAAATATATATCATCTACCCTTACAATGGAAATGTTTAAAATATTTCCTAGCCATATATTGTTGGGAACTGATGAAGCGGATAAATATTTTCAATTATTATTGGAAGATACTAAATCTGCCAGAAAATCCAAGGGGGAAAAGAGAATACTATGGGTACATACCATGCCTTTTTGGCAGGAATCAATAAAAAGTATGCTTAATTTTAATGAAGGCTGCCAGCTTTTGCCCTGTGATATTAATTTTGACTGCCTGGTGGAAATGGATGAAAACAAGCCTTATGAATCCATGGCAAAGAGGCTTTTACTTAATATTGCCAATGGGGTTGGTGAAAATAGGGCAAGGGCCCTTATTAAAATGGCTAAAAAGCTTAAGGCTGATGGAGTAGTATATTTTTGCCATTGGGGTTGTAAACATACCCTAGGCAATGTCCATTTAGTAAGTGAACTTTTAAAGGAGGAAGGTTTTCCAGTCCTAATATTGGATGGAGATGGCTGTGATAGGAAAAATGTTAATGATGGTCAAATGGCAACAAAATTACAGGCTTTTTTGGAAATGTTAGGGGTTGATAATATATGATCCTATATGTTTGCAAATATACACCTGTAGAGATCCTTAAGGCCTTTGATGAAGAAGTATTCCTTTATAACCCTATGTTTGAAAATCTTGATTCGGCAGATGAACTAGTTCATAGAAATGTATGTAGTTTATCAAGGGGAATAATCACTGGCAGGTTATCTGATAGTAAAGGGACCTTAGTCCTTACAGCCTGCTGTGATTCCATCAGGAGGCTCTATGATATATTAAAAAAAATTGGACAAGACGTAATAATAATTGATCTACCAAGAAAGAAAGCTGCTTGTAGTCATCTTTTATATAAAAAGGAACTACTGGCTCTTATTGAAGAGTTGGAAGGGAGGACGAGGAAAAAGTTTAATATTAAGAAGTTTTTAAATTCCTTTGAAGAAGCAGAGCCCATAGAAGGCCCTTATGTAGCACTTATGGGTGGAAGGCTAGGGGATGATTTAATGGGTGAAATATTTAAGGTTTCCCCCCTTCCTGTTAAGAATAAGACCTGTACAGGCCTAAGATATATTGAAAGGCCTAGTTTAGACATGGATTTTGAGGAGCTAATGGGCTGGTATGCAAGGAAATTACTAAAGCAAATTCCCTGTATGAGAATGGATGATATTTCATCCCGAAGATACCTTTTTGAGGATCCAAACCTTATTGGGATTATTTATAATACTGTTAAATTTTGCGATTATTATAGCTTTGAGTACGCTAAAATTAGGGAAAGAGTAAAGGTACCCATTCTTAAAATTGAAACAGATTATACAATCCAAGGGGATGGTCAGATGGCAACAAGATTACAGGCCTTTTTTGAAAGCTTAAATAAGGATGAAGCTAAAAGTAAAAGGCCTATACATATAAAAGAAAAAGCATACTTTGCAGGTATAGATAGCGGTTCCACTTCTACTAATGTAGTTATATTGGACAAGGACAAGAATATAATTTCCACCTTTTCTGAGGCTACGGGAGCCTATGTAAATGATAGTGCAAATAAAGCCTTAGATGGAGCTTTAAAAAAGGTAGGCTTAAGTAAGGATAAAATTAAAAGGATAGTTACTACAGGCTATGGAAGGAATGCTATTAAATTCAAAGAAAGGGATATTACTGAAATTACCTGCCATGCCAAGGGAGCCTTTTTTATAAATCCCAATGTCCGTACAATAATAGATATAGGTGGGCAGGATAGTAAAATTATCCGCCTTAATGAAAAAGGGGAAGTTCGTGATTTTGTTATGAATGATAAGTGTGCTGCTGGTACAGGAAAATTTTTGGAGATGATGGCTTCTTCCTTAGGCCTTACCTTAGAAGAAATGTCAAAACTGGGTTTTAAATCCAGGGAAAAAATTATTATTTCAAGTATGTGTTCTGTATTTGCTCAATCTGAGGTAGTGTCCTTAGTTGCCAGAGGTAGAAGGCTAGAGGATATAGTAGCTGGTATTAATGGCTCAGTGGCAGCCAAGGTTACAGCCTTAGCTGGCCTCAGAAAAATGGAGAAGGAATGGATGATGACTGGAGGAGTTGCTAAAAATACTGGAGTAGTAGCTGCTCTTGAAGAACGATTGAAGGGTAAGATTATTGTACCAGAGGAGCCAGAAATTTGTGGAGCCTTAGGTGCAGCCCTTTTTGCAATGGAAGGCTGATTTAATAAATTTTTATTGCATGTTTAAAATAATAATGATATAATTCAATGGATAAGTCCTTGTTCTATTTTATAATAGAACCGTTAGTCCAAAAGGAGGTGAAAAACGTGAGAAAATATGAAGCAGTGTTTATCTTTGCGCCTAATCTAGAAGAGGAAAGAAGAAATCAACTATTGGAAAGATTAAAGGGTGTAGTTGAAGAAGATGGCTCAATAACAAATGTTGATGAGTGGGGAATGAGAAAGCTGGCTTATGAGATTAATGATCATAAGGAAGGCTACTATGTTATAATGAATTTTGAATCCCAGTCAGCAACTGTTGATGAGCTAGATAGAGTGTGCAAGATTTCTGACGGTGTTATGAGACATATGATAATCAGGGATGAGAAATAATTAGGGTGGTGTTTTGGTTGAATAATGTTGTATTAATTGGTAGGCTTACAAAGGACCCAGAACTAAGGTACACTGCAACAGGTATTCCAGTTGCTACTTTCAGGTTAGCAGTAGATAAAGGACTATCAAGAGAGAAAAAACAGGAAATGGAAGCAAAGGGACAGCCAACAGCCGATTTTATAAGTATTGTTGTTTATGGAAAGCAGGCTGAAAATTGTGCCAACTACCTGGCAAAAGGAAGGCTAGCTGCTATTCAAGGAAGGATTCAATCAAGAACCTATGATGCCATGGATGGTAGTAGAAGATATGTTACAGAAGTTGTAGCCAATAGGGTAGAATTCCTTGAATGGGGAGAAAGTAGTCAAAGACCTGATTACCAAGCTGATTATAGTGATAATATGGATTTTCCGGATATAGATGGTTTCGATCCAATAGATGACGATAATATTCCATTCTAGAAGGAGGGAAGAAAGGTGCAAAGAAAATTTAAGCCAAGAAAGAAAGTTTGTGCTTTTTGTACAGAAAAGATTGAACACATAGATTATAAAGATGTAGATAGATTAACAAAGTATATTACAGAAAGAGGAAAAATTCTACCAAGAAGAATAAATGGAAATTGTGCAAAGCACCAAAGAGAATTAACAAGGGCTATAAAACGTGCAAGACAAATTGCCTTGTTACCATATACTACAGATTAAGAGAGGAATATCCTCTCTTTTTATTTATATAATTAATTAAATTGACATAAAAATTATTAGTCTGTATTATTTTATTAAGAAAGATTTTTAAAGGGTGAAATTATGGAAGATATAAGAGATATGGATATAATTAAAAATATAAGAACTGTGGAATGGCTCAAAAGTGAACTTTTAACTTCCTTGGCTTATCTTTACGAAGTTTTAATCAAAGATGAAGATGATAATAAAAAAGAAATATCAGAAATTTTATCAAATATTATTTTATTATCTCTGCTACTGGGTAAAAGGGTAGGTTTAAGCTATGAAGGAATATTTAATAGTCTTTATAAGGGGATAAAATTAAATATTCAAAAAGAACATAATATAGAAAAATGGTACGGTGATTTAAGTGAATTATTAAAGTTTTTGGATTTATTAGTAGAATAGAGGTGGGAAGTTGAATATAAATTTTAATAACAAATATATAGAGATTATATTTGTACTTATTATTTCTACCTTAGTTTGCTTATTTGGAATATATTATTTTCAATCTTTAGTATCCCTATATCCTGTTTTCTTTATTGTTTTAGGCATAAAACAGGGTTTAATTTATGGAATAACAACATTAGCCCTGTCTTCACTTCTCATAGGATATATGGTAGATATATATTCAGGGGTATTTTTGCTAATTGCCTTTGGACCCTTAACTTTTTTCATAATGCAGGGAATTAAAAGAAGAAAAAAGGCAAGTGAAATACTATCCATATCTACCTTAGTCTTTTTAGTTTCAATAGTGGCCATATATTATAGTACCAGGAATATTACAGGGGTAAGCTTAATTGCTGAACTGAAAGATGCCTTTAATGAAGGACTTAGTATGCAAATTAAAATGCTTGAGGAGTATGGATTAACAGACTTTGAAATATTTCAGATAAAAAGTACCTTACAGGAGAATTTTAAAATTTTCTTAAATATAATACCTTCTATGATGATTATAGCATCCTTCATTGTTTCATATATTAATTATTTAATCTCCTCCCTAATCCTTGGAAAATTAGGCTATGGAGTAGTATTTATTCCTAGATTTTCAAGATTTAAGCTTCCTGGGAATATTATATTAGGAATTAGTATAATGATACTTACAACTATCTTGCTAAGTAATTTGGAAATACTTAATTCCCATGCTGTAATAAGGAATCTATATGTACTGGGATTTTTAGCATTTTTCCTGCAAGGCCTATCGGTTATAGACTATAAATTAATTGAAAAAAATATTGGTCCAATACTTAGATTTTTATTAATAGCCGTAACTATTACTTTATCGTCCTTTATAGGTGGAATTATTGCAATAATAGGAGTTCTAGATGTAATATTTGACTTTAGAAAGTTTAGAAAAATAGTATAACTCCACTGGAGGTTTATTATGAGAGATAATGATTTTATTAAAAGGAAAGATGGAAAAAGATATTTGATATTTATAGGTATATTAATAGCTATAATAGCCTATTATCGTCCAATTTTAGCTGTATTATCAGCAGTGGCTTTAATTTATTTAATATATAAGTATGTAGTTGATATTAATAATATGGAAAAGGAATGGACCAGGTATATTGAAGGCTTAACAGAAGAATTTGATTCTGTAACTAAACATGCAGTATTTAATATGCCTTTTCCTTTAGTAATGCTTAATCCTGATTATACAATATCCTGGTACAATACCCAATTTTCCCAAATGCTAGAAGAGGAAGATATACTGAATAAAAAAATAGATACCTTAATGCCGGAGCTTAATATAGAAGATCTGATAAAGGATAAGCTTTATATTACCACAAAATATAAAGACCAATACTATAAGGTATATTATAATATAGTAGATAGCAACAAATCCATAACTAAAAAGGACAATACCATAGTACTTTACTGGATCAATGATACTGAATATGTAAATTTACAAAAAGAATTTATGGATAAAAAAATAGCAGTTTGTGTAGCCTATATAGATAATTATGATGAGGTTAAAAGCAGTACATCAGAAGTAAATAGGCCCTTAGTATTTGCTGAAATAGACAAAACAATAAATGCCTTTGCAACTTCCAATGAAGGATTAGTGAGAAAATATGAAAGTGACAAATATATAATAGTTATGGAAAGCAGGTTTTTAAGGGAAATACAGAAGAAAAGATTTGAAATATTAGATGAAATTAGAGAGATAGATAAAGGAAATGATATAAAGGTCACATTAAGTATGGGAGTTGGCATAAATGGGAAAAATCCAATTGAAAACTATGAATATGCAAGGGCTGCTGTTGATATTGCCTTAGGAAGAGGAGGAGACCAGGTTGTTGTAAAGGATGGGAATAACTTAAGCTTCTATGGAGGAAAGTCTAAGGCTGTAGAAAAGAGGAACAAGGTAAAATCAAGGGTCATAGCCCATGCTTTAGTTCAATTAATAGACCAGGCTGATGAAGTATTTGTAATGGGGCACAAGAATGCAGATATGGATTCTTTTGGTGCAGCTATTGGTATAGTAAATGCAGCCAGGAATAGGGGAAAGGATGGCTATATAATACTTAAGGATATAAATCCATCCATTAAAAGTATCTACAATAGAATTATAGAGGAAGACCCAGAGTATGTAGAAAATATAATTACTCCTGAAGAGGCTGAAGAAATGATATATGATTCTTCCTTGTTAGTACTGGTGGATAATCATAAGCCAAGTTTTACAGAAGCACCAGAGTTGTTGAACTTAACAGATAAGATTGTAGTAATTGACCACCATAGGAGGGGCGCTGAATTTATAGAGGATTCTGTCCTTACCTATTTGGAACCCTATGCTTCTTCAACTTGTGAATTAGTTACTGAAGTATTATACTATATGCAGGACAAGCTAAAAATGAAAAAATATGAAGCAGATGCCCTATTGGCAGGAATTACAGTTGATACAAAGAATTTTACCTTTAAAACTGGTGTCAGAACCTTTGAAGCTGCATCAATTTTAAAGAGGGCAGGTGCAGATACATTTAATGTAAGGCAATTATTTAGGGATGAACATAGTATATTTATACAAAAAGCAGAGGTAATAAGAGGTTCTAAAATAATATTTGATAAAATAGCCATTGGCAGGCTTAATATAAATGATGAGAATTCAATACTTATAGCAGCCCAATCTGCAAATGAGCTACTCAATATACGTGGAATAGAGGCTTCCTTTGTTTTAACCCCAGTAGGGGACAAAATCCACATAAGTGGTAGAAGCTTAGGCAATATTTCTGTCCAGTTAATACTGGAAAAGCTAGGTGGAGGAGGCCATTTAACCAGTGCAGGAGTTCAGGTAGAAGGAAAAACCATTGAAGAAGCTGAAGAAATGTTAAAAGAAGCAATAGAAGAATATTTAAGGGAAGGTGAAGAATAATGAAGGTAATTTTATTAAAGGATGTAAAGGGACTTGGTAAAGCTGGAGATTTGGTAAAAGCTAAAGATGGATATGCAAGAAACTTCCTAATTCCAAAAGGATTAGCAGTAGAGGCAACAAAATCAAATTTAAGTAAATGGGAAAAGGACATGGAACTTAAAAGGCAAAAAGAAAAAGAAGAGTATGAAGAGGCTCTTAAACTAAAGGAAAAAATAGAAAGTATAACTGTTGAAATAAAAAGCAAGGCTGGGGAAGGTGGAAAGTTATTTGGTTCAATAACTTCCAACGATATAGCAAGGGAATTAAAAAAGCAGCATAATATTGACATAGATAAGAGGAAGATAGAGTTGAAGGATAATATTAAATCCTTAGGTACAACAGATGTAATTATTAGAGTATATACAGAATTAACAGCTACTTTGAAAGTAAAAGTAATAGAGGAATAGTGGGGTGGTTTAAATAGAAGCTCAAATACTGGGGAAGATCCCACCTCATAGTTTAGAAGCAGAGCAATCTGTTTTAGGGGCTATGATATTAAGCAAAGAAGCCATAAATACAGCAGTAGAAAAGCTCCGTAAGGAAGACTTTTATAAAAGTGCCAATGGGGAAATATTTGAAGCTATAGTAAGCTTGTTCAATAGGGATGAGCCTGTTGACATAATTACCTTATCTGAAGAACTTAAAAAAAGAGGTACTTTGGAAAATGTAGGAGGAGTTACCTACTTAACAGATTTAACTGGAGGAGTATTAACAACTACAAATGTAAAGTACTATTGTGACATTGTTAAGGAAAAAGCCATCCTAAGACGTTTAATAGAATCCTGCGACAATATAATTGCAAAAAGCTATGAAGATACTGAAGATGTAAATAGCATAATAGAAGAGGCAGAAAAGAGTATATTTGACATAACCCAGGGAAGGATAGATAAAGGATTTGCACCCCTTAAAGATGTCCTGTTAGAAAGTTTTTCAAAAATGGAAGAGATGGCAGCCAGGGAAGGAGAATTAACAGGCCTTACTACTGGCTTTATAGATATAGACAATAAATTATCCGGGTTGCAAAAATCAGACCTGATACTTTTGGCTGCAAGGCCTTCTATGGGTAAAACAGCCCTGGGAATAAATATAGCCACCAATGCAGCTTTAAAGGCAGGTGCCAGTGTGGCAGTATTTTCTCTAGAAATGAGCAAAGAACAATTGGTACAGAGGATAATTTCTTCTGTATCCCATGTAAATCTGCAAAAAATAATAAGTGGCAACTTAAATGAAGATGAATGGTTGCAAATTATTGATTCCATGGGTCCCCTTTCCCAAGCAAAAATATATATTGATGATACAGCAGGAATATCCTTAACAGAAATGAAGGCAAAATCCAGGAGGCTTAAAATTGAAAGGGGATTAGACCTGGTATTAATAGATTACCTACAACTGATGCAAATAGATGGAAGGGCAGAAAACAGGCAGCAGGAAATTTCAGCCATATCCAGAGGTTTAAAGGCCTTGGCAAAGGAATTAGATTGTCCGGTAATAGCCTTATCTCAGCTTTCCCGTGCCCCCGAGCTGCGATCTGACCATAGACCTGTGCTTTCAGACCTGAGGGAATCCGGTGCCATAGAGCAAGATGCAGATGTTGTAATGTTTTTGTATAGAGATGAATATTATAATAAAGATACAGATAAAAAGAATATAGGGGAAGTAATAATTGCAAAACATAGAAATGGACCAACGGGCACTGTAGAACTTGTCTGGCTCCAGGAATTCACTAAATTTGTAAATAAAGAAAGCCAGAGAGTAGTGGATTAATTGGTATAAAATGGGGTAAAAGTATATACAAATATAATGAAAAATGCTTATTAAAGGTCAGATCTTGCTTAAAGGGGGAAAATCATGGACAATAAAGTAGTACCAATTAATGATTCTGTTACATGGATTGGAATTTTAGATCCAGGATTAGTAACCTTTGACGTAGTAATGGAGACAAAATATGGAACAACCTATAACTCCTACTTCATTGATGGGGAAAAAAAGGCCATAATAGAAACTTCAAAGGAGCCTTTTAGAGATACCTATTTAGATAAGATAAGACAAGTAACTAACTTTGAGGATATAGATTATATAGTATTAAACCACACAGAGCCAGACCATTCAGGCAACCTGACCCACTTATTGGACTACGCAAAAAATGCCACTGTAGTAGCAACCAGGTCTGCCATAAACTTCTTAAAAAACATGGTGGATAAGGAATTTAAATATATGATTGTGTCAGAAGGGGACCAACTGGATTTAGGAAACAAGACCTTAAGATTTATATCTGCACCTTTCTTGCATTGGCCAGATACTATGTTTACCTATTTAGTAGAGGACAAGATACTGTTTACCTGTGATGCCTTTGGTTGCCATTATTGTGACGACAGGGTCTTTGATGACCTGGTAGGGGATTTTGATGATGCTTATGAATATTACTTTAGGGTTATACTAAAGCCCTTCAGCAACTATATGCTGGAAGCCATAGATAAAATTGAAAAACTTGATATAGATATTATTGCAACAGGTCATGGACCGGTTTTACGCTCTAACTGGAGAAAATATGTAGACTGGGCAAAAGAAATGGCACAAGAAACAGAAGAGAGGCCAGTTAAGCATAAGGTATTTATGCCCTATGTATCTGCCTATGGAAATACTAGAAAAATTGGAGAAAAAATTGCTGAAGGAATAAAAAGTGTTGGAGATATTGATGTGGAACTAATGGATATAGAGCTGGTAGACATAAGTTCCCTGGAAGAAAAAGTAGAAAAGAGTACAGCAATAATAGTAGGTTCTCCAACCATAAATCAAAATACCTTAAAGCCAATCTATGAACTATTTTCAATAATAAACCCGGTAAGAAATAGAGGAAAGCTGGCAGGTGCCTTTGGTTCCTATGGATGGAGTGGAGAAGCCTTAAAGATAATAGAAACTACCCTAAAGAACTTAAAGTTAAAGGTATTTGATGATGGAGTCAGATGCTGCTTTATCCCCTTCAAGGATGCCTATGATGAAGCCTTTGAGTATGGTAAAAGATTTGGTGAGAAGTTGCTGGAAAAATAAAGCTGTTAAAATAGATGAAAGAGAAAGAAGGCCTAGGCCTTCTTTCTTAATATTAACTTAAAAAGCTGGAAAGTGGGTGCTTAAATTGAAATTAAAAGGGGAAAGGATAACCATTGCTCCCTTAAAGCTGGAGGATGTTTACTTTTTAAAAGAATGGGGAGTCCACGAAAATCCTCTTCTTGGAGATTATAATCTGCCTCATCTTACCACGGAAGAATTGGAAAGATGGTATCATAGAAAAATTAGAAATAATAACAATAAATATTTTGGCATATTTAATGAAGAAAACAGGTTTATTGGATATATGGGAATTAAAAACATAAGGAAGATACTTAAGGATTCTGTACTTGGAATAGTGATTGACCCTAATTATGTGAATAGGGGATATGGGACAGAGGCTATTGTAACTTTTTTAGATTATTATTTCAATGTAATGAATATGAAAAAGCTTTATTTGGAGGTGGCTAAATTTAACAAAAGGGCCATACGCTGCTATGAAAAATGTGGATTTAAAATTGTAGATTCCTATTTAGGAGAATTTCATGATCAATACATTGATAAGAATAACCCCTATTACCTCAGGGAAGAATCTTCTTTTGTAATAATAGATGAAAAGATATATAATTATATTTACAAGATGAAGGTTGACAAAAAATCCTACTTAAAAGAGAGGGATAAACTTGGAGCATACAATAATAAAGATAAAATTAGGCCAATTACTTAATTCCTTGTCCTATGCCTTAGATGCAGCAGAAAATAGATATTTTAACCATTCAAGGCGTACAGCCTACATAGCCTATAAAATAGCCAGGGAAATGGAATTGGATGAAAGAGACATAGCAGATACCTATTTTATTTCCCTAATTCATGATATAGGTATGGCAGGATATTTATCAAAATATAGTGTATCCCATATACATATGGATTTTAATTTAAGGAAACAACATTGCCAGATTGGATATGAAATAATTGAAAAATTACCCCATATAAGCAAGAAAAAAGACTACTTATTATATCACCATGAAGAATATGATGGAACAGGCCCTTATGGATTAAAAGGTGAAGAAATACCTTTAGTGGCTCAAATAATACATATTGCAGATTTTTTCGAGCTCTTTTACTTTAGACAGGAGAGGGATGTAAAAAAGCTTAATGATATAGATAAGGTACATAAGTGGTTGGATAAATACAGAAATAAAATGTTTAGCAACAGGGTTTGTGATGGTCTATTGTATGCCTTAAAAAAGGACAAGTTTTGGTTTGATTTAATGAACGGAAACATTGGTACAGTTTTACAATTTATAGAGCCTAATAGGGATATATTAATAGATATTAAGGACTTACGTAAAATATCAGAAGCTTTTTCAATTATTATAGACTTAAAGAGTAAATTTACCTATAATCATTCCCAAGGAATTTCCAATATCACCAGTAAGTTTGCAAGCTTTTTGGGATATAATCCACTAATGATAGAAAAGCTGACTATTGCTGCAGACCTCCATGATATAGGCAAGTTTGTTGTCCCAGTATCATTAATTGAAAAGCCAGGTAAACTTACAGCAGAGGAATTCTTAATTATGAAATCCCATGTTTACTATACAAAATTAATATTGAAACAAATTGATGGAATTGAAGATATAGCAGAATGGGCTGGGAATCACCATGAAAGATTAAATGGGACTGGATATCCGGAAAAATTGGATGAAAGGACCTTAACAAAGGAAGATCAGATAATAGCAATTGCAGATGTATTTCAAGCCTTAACGGAAGATAGACCCTACAGGAAGGGAATGGATACAAAGGAGGCTCTTAATATATTGGACTCCATGACACTAAAAGGAGAAATTTCAAGGAGCCTGTTTATTGACTTTAAACATTTAGTAACCAATGAAGAGGTGTTAATATGAATTTTATTTTAGAAACAACGGAAATAGATTTAGGTGATACTCCCATTGAAAATATATTTATAAATGATTTTATGCCAATGGCAAATGGCACCTTCGTAAAGGTATACCTACTGGGATATAAATATGCCCATGATAGGGACAATAAGATTAGTGTTGATAATAATACTATAGCAAAGCATTTAAATATTCCTTTAACAGATGTATTAAGTGCCTGGGATTTCTGGGAGGAAAAGGGCATAATTGAAAAGATATATACTGATGAGTCCAATAGGTTTGAGTATAAGGTTAAGTTTTTAAACTTAAAGCAGCTTTATATTAAAAATAACTATAAACTATTAAGCAATCAGGAACAACCGGATTACAGGACCTACAGTTGTACAGTGGAAGATTTAATTGATGCAAACCAGATACCAGCTATTAACAGGATGTTTAATAATATAGATTACATAATGAGAAGGCAGCTGGTACCAAATGAAAAGAAAAGGATTTTAGAATGGATATACAATTATAATATGAATCCGGATCTTATAGAAAGGGCCTTTTTCTATGGCATAGAGAAAAAGGGAAGAAGAAACTTTAACTATATAGGTGGAATTATAAGAAATTGGTACGATCAAGGAATAACAAATGTAGAAGCCTTGCAGGAGTATTTAAAGCAAAATGATGAAAAATACTTTAGATATGAAAGAATTATGAGGTATCTAGGAATTGTTAATAGGCTGCCTACAGAAAGTGAGAAAAAGGTTATGGATAAGTGGTTTGAAAACTATGGATTTAGTCTGGACCTGGTTTTAAGGGCCTGTGAAAACTCTAAGAAAACTTCAAACCCAAGTATAAGCTATATTGATGGAATTCTTACATCCTGGTATGAAAAGGGCATCAAGAGTGTGGAAGAAATAGAAGAAAAGGATAAGTTACCTGAAAGAATGGAAAAAGATAAGATAAAAATAAGTACTAAAAAGGCTGTTCCAAATAAATTTCATAACTTCCAACAAAGGACTCAAAAGTATACAGCTGAAGAGTTGGAAGAAATAGCTCGAAGGAAACGGGAAGAATATTATTTTAAACAAAAGGAGTAACCAGTTATGTATGATAGAATACTTCAGGAAATTTTAAGAGAGTACGAAAATAAAAGGGATAGGGCTTTATATGAGCAAAATATGAGGAAAAAAAAGGTATATGAAAAGGTTCCTGAGATTAAAAAAATTGATGAGGAAATTAAAAGGACTAGCATATTTATATCAAAGGCCATAATTGAAAATCCTGAAAACTATGAGAAAAATATAAGGGATATAAAAAGAACCATTGAGAAGCTTAAAATGGAAAAGGCCTATCTTCTTACGGAAAACAATATTCCCTTAGATTATTTAGATGTAAAATATGAATGTCCTCATTGTGAAGATACAGGGTATTTAAAAAATGGTGAAAAGTGCCATTGTCTAAAACAAAGGCTTATAGATAAGGCCTATATGATGTCCAATATAAAAGATGTATTGGAAAAAGAAAATTTCCAAACCTTTGATATAAATATTTTTCCCGATAAGGTTTATGAAGAAGAAGGCATGTCACCAAGAGAAAATATGCTGTATATATTAAGCATATGTGAAGGATTTGTTAATAACTTTGATGAAAAAAATGATGAGAATTTGTTGTTTTACGGTTCAACAGGCTTGGGTAAAACTTTTTTGTGTAATTGTATTGCTAAGGCCTTACTTGATAAGAATAAAATAGTAATCTATCAAACAGCCTTTAAAATAATGGAAATAGTAGAAAAGCGTAGATTTAGCACTTTACCCGATAGATTTAAGGATCAGGAGTATGATTTACTATTTGAAGCAGATTTACTTATTATAGATGATTTAGGTACAGAACTATCCAATACCTTTACCAATGTGGAGATATTTAATATAGTAAATACCAGAATTTTAAGCAGCAAAAAGACCATAATATCTACAAATCTATCTCCAAAAGAAATATCTGAAAACTATTCTGATAGGGTATTTTCGAGGGTTTTAGAAAAATTTGTTCCCTTGAAGTTCTTTGGACCAGATTTAAGATACTATAGATGGGAAGCCAGCAGGTAGATAAATACCCATGGAAGGAGAAATAAAATGGAAGCTTGGGAAAGAAGGGAAAGGATCCTTGAGCTACTTAAAAATAGTAAAGAACCAATAACAGGAGCCGAACTTTCAAAAAAATATAATGTAACAAGGCAGGTAATTGTTCAGGATATTGCCCTCCTAAGGGCCAGGGGCGAGGATATACTGGCTACCCCTCAAGGATATTTAATTCCACAAGTAAAAATGAAGGATACCTTAATCAAAAAAATTGTATGTAAACATAATGAATATGATGAAATAGAGGATGAATTAAAAACAATAGTTGATTTAGGTGGAAAGATTATTGATGTTATAGTTGACCATCCCCTGTATGGAGAAATAACAGGTAATTTGGATATTAGCTCAAGGCTAGATGTGGATAGGTTTATGGATAAGCTTAAAATAACCAAGGCAGAGCCCTTGTCTACCTTAACAGAAGGAGTCCATATTCATACTATAGAAGTAGAAAATGAAAAAATATTTCAGCTTATAAAAGAAACTCTAAAGGAAAAAGGTTATCTAATTAGCGAAGATTGATTAATCTAAAATATTGATAATTTTAAGTACTTGTGTTATACTAACTATTAAAATTCCATATTATAGCTATGACAGGACCAAGTAGGTAATAATGTCCTTTTCTAGAGAGCCAATGGGTGGTGGAAATTGGCAAAGGCTTATTACTGAATCCAGCCTGGAGCTAATACTTTTATGAGTGAACCGAAAGGTTAACTAGGGTGGCAACGCGGGAAATACTCTCGTCCCTAAATTATTAGGGATTGGGAGTTTTTTTAATCATAAAAAAGATAGGAGGGAGAGTATATGCTGGACATTAAACGTATTCGAAATAACCCGGAAGAGGTAAAGAAGGGACTAGAAAAAAGACAGGGAGATTTTCCAGTTGATAAGGTTCTGGAAATTGATAAAAAGAGAAGAAGTATTTTAACCGAAATGGAACAGCTTAAGGCAAAACAAAATTCAGTTTCAAAGGAAATACCTAAGCTAAAGAAGGAAGGAAAAGATGTAACAGCAATATTAGAGGAGATGAAGGAGCTTTCAGAAAAGATTAAGGAGCTGGAGGATGTAGTTAAAGGGCTTGATAGCCAGTTGAGGGAAGAATTATTAAATATTCCAAATGTTCCTCATGAATCAGTAGCAGTAGGAGAAAGTGACGAAGACAATGTGGAGGTAAGAAAATGGGGCCAGCCAACTCAGTTTAACTTTGAACCAAAGGCCCATTGGGATTTAGGGGTAGAGTTGGAAATTTTGGACTTTGAAAGGGCATCTAAATTAACAGGTGCCAGATTTTCACTGTTTAAAGGTGCCGGTGCTTTACTTGAAAGGGCTTTAATAAACTTTATGCTTGATTTACATGTAAGGGAACATGGCTATACGGAAATGCTACCTCCCTTTATGGTAAATAGGGATAGTATGATTGGTACAGGACAGCTTCCTAAATTTGAGGATGATATGTTCCATCTACCTAGCAAGGATTATTTCTTAGTTCCTACAGCAGAAGTTCCCTTGACCAACTATTTTAGAGATGAGATATTAGATGAAGATATGCTTCCCATATACCTAACGGCCTATACACCCTGCTTTAGACAAGAGGCAGGAGCTGCTGGCAGGGATACCAGAGGCCTTATAAGGAATCACCAGTTTGATAAGGTAGAATTAGTAAAATTCTCCACCCCGGAAAAATCCTATGATGAACTTGAAAGCTTAACCAAAAATGCTGAAATGGTTTTACAAAAATTAGGCCTGCCCTATAGGGTAGTAATGTTGTGTACCGGGGATTTAGGATTTTCATCTGCAAAAACCTATGACGTGGAAGTATGGATGCCTAGCTACGGCAGGTATGTGGAAATATCCTCCTGTAGCAATTTTGAAGATTATCAGGCAAGACGTGCAAATATAAGATATAGAAGAAAGGATAATAGGAAGGTAGAATTTGTACACACCTTAAATGGGTCAGGCTTAGCAGTAGGCAGAACCTTTGCAGCTATCCTTGAAAACTATCAACAGGAAGATGGTTCAATACTAATACCGGAAGCTTTAAGGCCCTATATGAGGGG
>Ga0209537_1002691_pt1 | contig 17355 bp, 17 predicted proteins | sample BioPla4DNA1_FD_187698 | JGI IMG/M metagenome (GOLD analysis project Ga0209537, IMG submission 187698) | Biogas fermentation microbial communities from Germany - Plant 4 DNA1 (SPAdes) (version 2) | ecosystem: Engineered > Bioreactor > Anaerobic > Digestate | place: Bielefeld, North... | reverse complement strand
TGCTCATCCTTTTCTAATTTTTCCCCTATATATTCCTTTAATAATTTTTCATTTACCCTATTGGCGCCACTGGCAATGATCAATATAGGTTTTTGTGATATTTTACCTTTAAAGATTAAGGATTTTGCTATTTGTCCAACTTCACAACCTACAGCATTTGCTGCTTCCTGTGAAGTCCGAGTAGAGTCTGAAAACTCCATTACATTAAGCTCATACCCAAATTCATTAAGTACAGCCTGTACCTTTGCTGAACTTCTCTTTAGATTAGATGCCATGATAATTCCTCCTAATCAACAGTAGATATTAAGTTTTTAATTTGTATATATTATACGAATATTTGATGGAAGAGACAATGCTTTGATGGAATAAGATGAGAGTATAGCCTATTTTTTATGATAATATTTTGAAAGGATAAATATGAGATGGAAAAGACTGGAAAGAATGAGCATAAAATGGTATATAATTACTAAATACATTTGTACTTATCTAGTATAATATGAAATGACTAGTAGGGAAATTATGTACAATCTGTCTACTAGCTCTTGTTATATTTATTATTCAGCTTATATACATACAGAAAAGTCAAAGGATAAAGAGCAAGATAAATGAGTAGGGAGGTATGGACATGGAAGATTATAATCTTGTGAAAGATGACTTTAATGAAATCGCAGACCTAGACGACCCTAAATGGGATCATAATAATTGTTATTACAAGCAGCTTATGAAACTTATTCCAGACAATGTAGAAACTTGCCTTGACATTGGCTGTGGTAAAGGAGAACTTTCATTTATGCTTGCACAAAAATCAAAAAGAGTAATAGCTGTTGACCTTGCAGATAAGATGATAGAAAAAGCAAAAGTGTTATATCCAAGTAAGAACATAGATTACATATGCGATAATATTCTAGATATGGAATTTGAAAACAATAGCCTTGATGTCATTATAACATCAGCTACAGCCCACCATTTACCCTATGAGTGGCTTTTGAATTTTGCCAAGGAAAAGCTCAAAAAAGGTGGTAAACTCATTATCTTGGACCTTGTAAAGGCAAAATCACTAGCTGATTATATGATATGGGGGTTTGCATTTTTTCCTAACATTGTAATGAACTTAATAAAAAATGGCAAGCTAAGAAAAGACGATGAAGATGCAAGACAAGTTTGGGAAAGGCATGGTGAGCGTGACGTATACATGACCATAGATGAAATAAGGTCATTAACAAATAAGCATATACCAACAGCAAAGGTTAGTAGAAAGCTTTTCTGGAGGTACCTATTAGTATGGCAAAAGTAAACTAAAGGATTATAATAAAATCTATATCAGGAGATTTACTTGATACAAGATAAATTATATTATGTATTCATTAATAGGGATTTAGTTAATTATATTTTAAAGTAAGGAGGATTTTATGATTTCATTTTTGTTGGGCTTAGGTATTTATATCTTAGGATTCTTGATAACAGTTATAAGTGCAGGAATTTTCAGCTCAGGTGGACAATCATCTTACTACTATGGAATAATATTTTCAGTACTTTATCTATCAGCTGTTGTAGGAGTATCCGCATCTCATATATTGAGAGAATTAAGGAAAAAAGACAATTCTTAAGATGCATTATTTGATGCTTATGATTAATATGCGCATATATAGTTATGTATTAAAGACAGTTTAGATTAGGAGGAAATACATATGTTTAAGGTTGAGAGAATAATAGATGAGGATTTAAAGACCAATATTACACTTGAAATTATGAATTCTCTACCAAAGTGGTTTAGTCCTCCAGAGGATATTTTGAAGAAGTCAAGTTGCACACAGAAAGATGCCATTTTTGCAGCTTTTGATGGAACAAAGGTCATTGGATTTGTGGCCTTAAAAGCACATAATGAATTTACAGTTGAAATGTATAATTTAGGTGTATTGGAAGAGTGTCATAGGCAAGGTATAGGCCATGCTTTGTTAATGGCTGTGGAGAGTTATTCCAAAGAAAATGGATATAAATTCATAACAGTAAAAACCCATGACGCATCAGCAGAATATGAGCCTTATGAGAGAACAAGGAAATTTTACTTAAAAAATGGTTTTTATCCCTTGGAAGTTTTCCCTTTATTTTGGAACGAAGATAATCCCTGTTTATTTTTAGCAAAGTATATTGGCTAATTACCTACTATGTAGTGGATATGGTTTTTTCAAAAGTACTAAGTAAAGAAAAGCCCTAGCTAATTTGGTATTTCGCATAATTTGGCTAGTTTATTTTCAAAGGATAAAACTTTTTGGGTTACAAGACTTAAATTTATAAGGGGGACTAATCTAATGTTAGACAATAAAGGGTTTGATTTATGGGCAGATGGATATGACAAAAGTGTTCAATTAAGCCATGAAGAAAATGAATATCCATTTGCAGGCTATAAGGATGTTTTAAACACCATATACAATATAGTTTATAAAAAAGATAAGGCAAAGGTATTAGATATTGGATTTGGAACAGGAGTCTTGACGAAAAAACTATATGATGATGGATATGAAATATATGGTATTGATTTTTCCCAAAGGATGATAGACATAGCAAGGGAGAAAATGCCTTCAGCTAAACTGATACAATATGACTTTGGGTTTTAGCTGGGACGGATAAGGAGTGATTACTATCAAAAAGTTGTTATGTTTATTTTTCATTGTAATAATAGGATTGGTTGGGTGTAGCAATGAAATTAAACCTATTAAGGTTATGGAAGCTGAGTTTAGTAAATCTGAAGCTGAACTTATTATGAAGCGAGCATGGAAGCCAGTTAATGATATGAAAGGAAATGATAATACAGTAAAACCTGATATAAAAATTTCTTCAAGTGAAGAGTTTTTTGAAGCCTATGACTTTAGTTTTATGGATGAACAGTATATGCATAGTACTATGTATGAAAGTATAGTTAAATTAGCTATTGATGAAGAAACCAAAATGCCAATAGAAGTTAGAGATGACGAAGGGAATATCTTATTTAGAGAAAGAGTTAACATACCCACCATATATGACGAAGGAGTTTCTATTGAAAAAGCTTATCTCAGAGAAAGTATATACAGTGAGGAATATTCATCTTTAGACATAGTAGAACTAGTTGTTATAGAGAGTGGTGGTAAGGATGCTGAAGGAAATACCGCTGGATTTAGAAGAAAGAATATTTTCAGGCAGAATGAAGAGGGAGATTGGATTCTATATTCAATTGAAGGTACCCTATATTATAGTTGGTAAGTTGGGAATTTAAACAATATGTTAATTATCTAATAACTCAAATGCAGACCAGTAGTTTTATGTAGAATAAAAACTATTTTAAGAGGTGGATAATGAAAAAGGTAGCCGTTGTATACAAATCTAAATATGGTAGCACGGAAAAATATGCAAAATGGATTGCTGAGGACACAGGGGCAGATATTTTTAAAGCTAATGAAATAGCTGTAGGCAAATTACAAGAATATGATGCCATAGTATATTGTGGAGGACTGTATGCTGGAGGTATACTAGGATTTTCTTTTATAAAAAAGAATTATTTTAAGATTTGTGATAAAAAACTGATTGTAGTTGCAGTAGGTGCTACTCTAAAAAAGGATGAGGCAATAGAAGAGATTAAAGCGCGAAACCTTACAGAGGAAATGAAGGATAAGGTTCAGGTCTTTCTGTTAAGAGGAGGCCTTAACTATAAAAAAATGAATCTTATTGATCGGCTTTTAATGTTTCTATTGATAAAATCAGTAAAATTAAAAAAAACTGAAGAACTTGATGATGACACCAAGGGACTTATAGCTACCTACGGTAAAGTTGTTGATTTTACAAACAAAAATGCAATTGCACCTATAATAGATGCTATTAACAATTGATTTGCTATTAAGTAAATGAGCCTTGTTGATGATAAAGAAAGCCATGTGATTTATAAAATGTTCCTCATAAGAATTATCTTTAATAAGGAATAATCTGATATTCCAATTATAGCTAGATGGTGGAACAATGGATTACTTATGAAAGTTGGGCTTTATAAATGGATAAGGAGGGATAAAATGGATCAATCCATTGAAATTATGAAAGATAGAATAGTGAAAATCTTATTAGATAATGAACCTTCAATTTATCTATTTGGCTCCATTGTGCTTGATGACTTTAAGCTAGGTTGGAGTGATATAGATATATTATGCTTAACTAAATCTGAGCTTACAGATGTACAAGCAAACCAACTACTTAATCTAAGACAAGCCCTTCAGGATGAATATAAGGATAATCCATACTTTCCTTTATTTGAAGGTGGTTTTCTATCACTTAATGGATTTATAAATGGGACTAGTGATACTGTTGTTTATTGGGGGACAAGGGGGCAAAGGATAAGAGATAAATATTATCTTGATCCATTCTCAATGATGGAGCTTTTAGAGAGTGGAGGACTATTGTATGGAGATGAAATAAGGGATAAATTTATCTACCCAACAAAAGAAAGTCTTATAAATGCAGTTATTAACCATTATGAAACCATAAGGAAACATGCTATTACAACTGATAGAAGCCTATATTCAGCAGGATGGATGCTAGATATTGCCAGGTGTATTTATACACTTAGAACAGGTAAAATTATTGCCAAGACTAAAGCAGGCAAGTGGGCTTTAGATAACAATTTAGTTCCAGATGTTGAAGTCATGAGAAAGGTCATAAGAATTAGAGAAGAACCAAATAAATATAAAAATGACATTGAGTTTATGAAATGGTTAGAAACACTAGGGGAATACATTCAGAGATTTGCTGATGTGTTAGAAGAAGAAATATTAAAAGTGAAGGTATATAATATTAGAAGGGCCAGGAAGGAAGACTCTGAAGCTTTGGCACATATTATTGTGGAAAGCTGGAAGTCAGCCTATAGTAATATAATCCCCTTAGATGAGATGGCTAGGTTTCTTGATAAAAAAAGAAGGCAAGGGCAATTTGAGAAATTCATTGAAGATGGAGAAATAGTCTTAATAGGTTTTTATGAAGAAAAACCCTTTGGCTTAGCGTTTGCAAACAAGGATAATGATGAGCAGTTAAAAGACTGTGGTTCTATTTATTCCATCTACCTCCTAGAGGAATACTGGGGAAAGGGTTTAGCTAGCAAGTTAATGGATGAAGTAATAAACATATTGAAAGAGGAAGGATGTAAGCAGGTTTCTCTATGGGTTTATGAAGCAAATAAGAGGGCAAGAAAGTTCTATGAAAAATGTGGCTTTGTATTTGATGGAAATAAGAAACACAGCCGCTTTTCTAATAAGCCCCTTGAATTAAGGTATATAAAACAAATATAGAATCACTCATTATGGGAAAGAAAGACATGAAATCCAAGGGATAACAGGGGGAAGAGATGAAAAAATCCATATAATGACCTTGAAAAAAGCATATGAGGCTTAAGGGATTCAAAAACTATGTTATAATATTACCATAAATATACAGGATTTCAACAAAATAACATTGGCCTAAGGGGGAAAATTATGGAAAAGAAAAAACAATTTGTCTATGTACTTAACCTTATACCTCGACTTCATGATGACGACAGTTGGACCCAGGAGGATGAGGATATAGTAACTAGGCATTTTTTAAGGCTTAAGAGATATACCTAGGAAGGGAAGGTAATCCTTGCTGGAAGGACTCTAAATGAGGCTTCTAATAGTTTTGGATTGGTAATCTTTGACGCCCAATCAGAGGAAGAAGCAATTGAGTTTATGAAGGAAGACCCTACAGTGGCAGAAGGGATTATGACTGCAAAACTTTATCCCTATAGAGTTGCACTAATGAGAAAAGGTGAGTAGGTCTAGCCCACCTCGAAAAAATCGACTTATATTTATCATCAAAACTGGGAGGACAAGCTTATGCATATTTTACTAATAATTGTTTTGGTCTTGCTTGCTATTGGTATAGTTGGAAACATATTAAAATTCTTATGGAAGGCTATGAAGTTTCTCTTAAAAGTAGGGCTAGTGTTAGGGATAATTGGATTGGCCTTAACTTTTTACAAGCTAACATTATTTATTATTGCAATAGGAGTATTAGTACATATATACAATAAAAGTAAGCTTAGGTCAGAAATTAAGGAATGGTATAACCAGCCAAGGGACCCAATTTCTTTAGAAGAGCTTGACGACATTATGGTTAAATTAGTGGCAGATATTTCACAACATGATGACAACCTTGAAGATTACAAGTTTGATGCATATAACCTACCCTATGGTAGAATCAATGCTTTTCTTAACTACTTTGGAGATTCAATATATGACAACGAAATCTATTATTATTCAGCTGTAAAGAGTATGGATGATAATGAAATAAGGGAGTATGGTACTGCAATAACAAGTAAAGGCATATATATTTCTAAACAAAATTGGATAGGTGGTACTGAAGAACCTTATGTTATTGATAACAAGGTTATACCATTTAACAGTTTATATAGTTTCCATAGTGATGATACAGACTTTAAATTCTCACTTGTAAACTATGAAAAGAAATCAATTAATGAAGAAAAAATGAGTAGTGATATAACTACAATTTCTAGTCAAAGAATTTTACAAATATGCAATGATATTATTGAGTTAAAATTACCGCAGCTCTATGCAAAGAATAATTTCATTGATGAAAGTGATGTAAATTCTGCTATTGATAAGGCAGAGAAGAATATGGAAGAAAAATCTGCCTTGAAGAATATTGAGAATATAGGAAGCGTCGCTGGTGTAATGGGTGCCCAAAGAAATATACACCAGGCCTATGATGAAAATAAGAACTATATGAATGGGGCAAGGGGAGGGGGTTATGCTGCTGAATATGGCAACAATACCCTAGATAGGTTTTTAGGTAAGTCTGTAGAAAATGCAGCACAAGATTTAGACCCTCTAACAGGAAGACAAGTAAAGCATGGTGCTGACAGAATAGTTGATGGTGTAAAGATTCAAACAAAGTATTATCAGTCAGCATCTGAAAGTATTGGATCAGCATTTAAACATAATAAGTCTATTTATGTTGACAATGGGGAAATGATGCAAATAGAAGTGCCAAGAGACCAATACCAGGAAGCATTGAGGTTAATGCAGAAGAGAATTAATAGCGGCCAGGTAGAAGGAGCAAAACCAGGAGATGATCCTAAAAAGTATGTTAAGAAGGGACATTTTACATATAAACAAGCAAATAATATTGCAATTGCAGGATCTGTAGAATCTTTAACTGTGGATGTAATGAATGGTGCTGTTGTTTGTACTAAAGCAGGAGGAGTTTCAGCAATAATTGCCTTTTCTAAGGCTATTTGGGAGGGGCATTCAGTTGAGGATGCTGCAAAAGTTGGTATTTCTGTAGGTATGAGGGTATTGGGGAAGGGTACTTTTGTCTATGCTCTTACAATGCAATTGTCAAGGGATAAGCTAATAAATCCATTTGCTTCAAATATTTTGACTAGCCAAGGAACTGTAAAAAGTGTAGCATATATAGCAAATCCAATATCTACAGCAAGCGAAAAGTTAGCTTCATCAATTAGCAAATCAGCAATAGCAAACTCTAGAGCGGGACAGGCTATGGGATTAAACAATATTACAGGAAAACATGTTGTTTCTAGCGGAATTACAGCTGCAGTTGTATTTGGACCTGATATTTGTAGGGCCTTGTCTGGCAGGATATCAGCTAAGCAGTTATTCAAAAATTCAGCAGTAGGTGCCTCCGGAATCGGTGGTAGCCTTATTGGACAGGCACTGATTCCTATTCCTATTGTTGGAGCTGTAGTAGGCGGCATGATTGGGGGATTTGTTGCCAAATCTTCCCTAGATGCCTATATTGAAGATGATGCAAAGTTAATGTTCCAGATATTAAAGGAAGAATTCTTAGATGTGGTAATGGTCAGTGATTTAAATGAAGAAGAATTTAATGAGGTCGTTTCATTAACCATTGCCCATCCTAAGCTTTTGTAATATATAAAATTTTTGAATTTATTGCAGGAATTAACGAAAACTTAGCGAATATAAATAATAATAATTATAGGGCTAAAAACCGGTGCAGATTAATAAATATCTGTACCGTTTTTTTCATAGATGAAAATTATAATTGAAAGGAGTAAATATCATGAGGAAAGCAGTAGATGTAGATTTTACCGTATTTGGCGATGACATGCAATTTGTAGAAATCCAATTGGACCCATCAGAGAGCCTTATAGCAGAAGCCGGGGCAATGATGTATATGGATGAAGATATTAAGATGGAGGCTATATTTGGAGATGGGTCAGGAAGGGATCAAGGCAAAGGACTAATGGGCAAGATGCTTGGAGCGGGAAAAAGGGTTCTAACAGGTGAAAGCTTGTTTATGACTGAATTCACAAATGTTGGAAGTGAGAGAAAATCTGTAGCCTTTGCAGGCCCTTATCCTGGAAAGATTATACCTGTTGACATTGGTGACTATAATGGGGAGCTTATCTGCCAAAGGGATTCATTCTTATGTGCTGCTAAGGGGATAGCAATTGAAATTGCCTTCCAAAAGAACATTGGAGTAGGCTTGTTCGGTGGAGAAGGCTTTATTATGCAGAGATTAATAGGTGACGGTTTAGGATTTTTACATGCTGGAGGAACTATCATTGAAAAGCAGTTAAAACCAGGGGAAACTCTAAAACTAGACACAGGTTGCCTAGTAGCTATGACTAATACTGTGAACTACAATATAGAGATGGTAGGAGATATTAAATCTGCCCTATTTGGTGGAGAAGGGTTATTCTTAGCAACCTTGAGGGGGCCAGGAACAGTATGGCTACAATCCCTACCATTTAGCAGACTAGCTAATAGGATATTTGCAGCAGGTAAAAAAGGAAAATCCAGTGGGAAAGGCGAGGGAAGTCTTTTAGGTAATATAGGTATAGGAGATTTGTTTGGTGGGGACTAAAAGTGGAGGTTTTCAATATATTAAGCTAGATAATATGTGAAGAAATCAAGCCTTGATTATTTATTAATCAGGGCTTTTTTATGTAAATTAATTTATTTAGTTAAAAAATTATTTTGGTATTATTCTATTACCTCCATCATATATAGTAAAATAATAAAATTTTGGAGGTAAGCAAAGTGGCAAAATTCCTATCAGTACAAAGGCATGAGTTAAAATATCCTATAAACTTCTTACAATATACTAACCTATCTAATAGGTTGAAAAATGTATTACTGGAAGATAAGCATAATGGAACTATTGGCTATCCAGTTCGGTCTGTATATTTCGATAGTTATGCTGATGCTGATTTTTACGATAAATTACATGGTCTAGAGTATAGAAAAAAGGTTAGGCTTAGAACCTATTCACCAGATTCACCTACAGTCAAATTAGAGATAAAAAGAAAGGTAGGAGATAGTCAAGAGAAGAAATCTCTGATCATTTCAAAAGAAGATGCTAAGGAGCTAATAAATTTAAATTACCATGTATTGAAAAAATATGAATCAGAAACTGCATCTATGTTTTATAACATTATGAGGTTTAATGGCTTAAGGCCTGTTGTTCATGTGGAATATAGGAGAAAAGCATTTATACACCCAATGAATAATATTAGGATTACACTGGACAGCGATATTAGGTCTAGTGAAACAGATTTTAATATGTTTAATGAATTGCCAATATTAGTACCTGTAGAGGATTACTATTTTGCCTTATTAGAAGTCAAATATAATGCTTTCATATTTAAGTGGATTACAGATTTAATTGGGTTTCATGATCTTACCAGACTATCCTATAGTAAATACATGGTATCGCGGGGGATCTTTGAAAGGTATATGGCTTAAAAGGGGGGAGACTATGAAAGAACTATTATACAATATGCTACATGACAGCTCATCTATTGTAACACCAGTGGATGCTCTACAAAACATGGTTATTGCTTTAATCCTTGGGGCCATAGTTTGTATCTCATATAAGATCAGCTATAGTGGAGTGGCCTATAGTAGAAAGTTTAATACATCTTTAATGATGCTATCCTTAATTACTACTATGATCATGAATATCCTTGGAACCAGCTTAGCCTTATCCTTAGGTATGGTTGGAGCCTTGTCTATTATTAGGTTTAGAACTGCTATCAAGGATCCAAGGGATGCAACCTATATATTCTGGGCTATTTCCATAGGAATGGGAGCAGGTTCATCTAATTACTATATAGTAGTTATCGGAACCATATTTGTGGCAGCAATTAGTATTTTGGCAGGTTTTAGTTTCAAAAACGATAATACTTACCTTGTTATTGTTAGAGGTACTAGTGAGAGTACAGAGGCGGTAAGAGCTGCATTATTCTCTGCCTATAGGCATGTAAACTTAGAGCAGAAACTGTAACAGATGAGTATACGGAAATAGTATATCAAGTAAAGCTAAAGAATAAAAACCAAGTAGTTGATTATGAAAACATAAAAAACATAGAAGGAGTTTCCTTTGTCAACATGGTAGCTAGGGATGGAGAGACCTTAGGATGAAGAAGTGGAAAATATCTATTTATTTATCAATATTAAGTGTTATGCTAATATTTTTTGTAAAAATTAATTCAAAACATGAACCAAATGAAGACCTAAAGCATAAATCAATAAGAAAGGCAAATTGCAGTTGTCCTATTGATAACAATCTACCAATAATCGTTATAGATACTAAGGGCCAGAAAATAGTAGCAAATCAAGATTATGTTGAAACCACAATCAATGATAGGTTTATGCAACTTCATGATAAATCACCTAAATATTCAGCCACTTTGAAGCTTTATGAACCCATAGCTGGCTATACCAGTATATGTAAGGAGGCAACCCCCACTTTAGAAACAGATATACTAATCAACGTAAGAGGCCAATCATCCCTATTGAATCCTAAGAAGCAATATACCATTAGCTTTAGGGATGAAAATGGAGAAGAAAACCACCTAGAAATCTTGGGGCTGCCAAAACATGATAAGTGGGTATTAAATGGTTCCTATGGCGATAGAAGTTTAATCAGAAATTATTTGGCATATAAGATGGCAGGCCAAGTAATGGAATATGCACCTAGGACCCGGTTTGTGGAAGTGTATTTAAACGATAATTCAAGTGAAGAAATATCCTACGAAGATCATTATTTAGGAGTATATATCCTAACAGAAAAAATTGAGAGAAGCCAAGACAGGGTCAATATTAAAAAGAACGATAATAAATACAATGATATTAGCTTTATCATAGCTAGGGACAAAATAAAGGTTGGAGATCCAATACTAAAAACCCATTGGAGTCAATTGGAAGATGACTATATAATCGATGAGTATGGAAAGGTTCGCATGAGGACAGTTATTACAGTTTCCTATCCAGGACCTTCATCATTGACTCCGGACTTTGAAAAAAGGATCACCGATTATCTAAACGATTTTGAATATGTCCTAAAATCAAACTACTTCAATGATAGGCGGAAAGGCTATAGAAAATATATTGATGTTGATTCCTTTGTAAATTTTGCTATGATAAATGAGATTTTCAAGAATCTTGATGGTGGTGATGTAAGCACATATTTTTACAAGGATATTGGTGGCTTGATGAAGGCTGGGCCAGTATGGGACTTTGACCTAACCCTTGGCAATACAGCCTATGAAGATGCTAACGAACCAACAGGCTTTCGCATGATAAATACCTTATGGTTCGATAGGTTGTTCCAAGATAAATACTTTGCTGATAGGTATAGAAAAGCCCTTTATCCCTATTATAGAAAGACCATATGGACTACTGAGAACATAAATAAAATGATAGATGAAGCAGTTGAGGAATTAGGTCCTGCAATTAATAGAAATATCGATAGATGGTATATAGACTACACTATAGAAGATTACTTTAAAGAGATAGATGATATAAAGGAATTCCTTGAAAAACGACTTACTTGGATGGATGAAAATATTCATCTAGTTAAGAGGATCTTGGAAAACCCAGCAAAGTAGGAGTGGAACCCATGTATATTCGAAGATTTTTAATATATTTGTCTTTGGCACTGTTAATCATAGGCTTTTCTTCTATTATCGTATATAGAAATGTTTCAAGAAATATGGTTGGAAAAATAATGGATTATGATCATAATCAAATAGGCAGCACTGCAAGGATAAAGGATGGCAAGATTCAAATATATAGGGGAAATAAGTGGGAAGACTTGCTTATAAAAGGGGTTCAAGTCAATTCCTTCACTCTAGGTTATGCTAGAAACAAAAGCAGTGTAGATAAGTCGGATGTTATGACCTGGTTGGAACAGATCTCTGGCATGAATGCCAATGTAATTACAATTCCAAGCATTCAACCCCCTTCATTTTATAATGCAATTTATGATTATAATTTAAATGCTGAAAGGCCCCTTTATATAATCCATGAAATACCTATTGATGAAAAGGCCCTACTTAAACATTTCGATGCTTATAATAAGGAGATCTATAGCTCATTGAAAAAGGATATTGCCAGAACTATAGATGTAGTTCATGGCAATAGGGTCATCTTTGACAATTCAAGGCACCATGCTGGTTTATATCTTAAGGATATATCTGCCTATGTTTTAGGATATATTATAGGGACTAATACAAATGCAGAATTTGTAACCCTCACCAATTTAAGACATCCTCATATAACCAGTTATGACGGTAAGTTTTTTAGTGTTAATGGGGGCAAACCCTTTGAGGTATTCATAGCAGAATTATTGGATTTTGCTGCAGAATATGAAATAGACAAATATGAGCAATTTAGCCTACTATCCTATGTATGTACCATGGAAACAGACCCAATAGAGCATAAAAACGAAAGCAATAGCACCAAAAATGCAAACATAGACTTAGAAAATATTATAGACAAATCTAAATCTAAGATATTTGCAAGCTATGCTGTTCATCCTAATACCTATGACTTCTTTGATTTTGGAGAAAGAAAGGAGCTAGCGTTCTACAACTACTTAATAGATATCAACACCCATCATTCCATTCCAGTTATAGTCTCCGATATAGGTATCCCTTCTTCTAGGGGTATGTCTAAGGTAGATATAGATGAGGGTTTTAATAGGGGAAATGTTACAGAAATCCAACAGGGGGAACAAATAGTCCAACTGTTAGACTATATCTATAAATCTGGCTGTATCGGTGGGGTAATCTATAGTTGGCAGGATGACTGGAGTAAAACAACAGCCTTTAACCTAATGGAAGACTATTCAGACCAAAGCTCTTCTACATACTGGTATGATGCTCAAGCCAGCGATGAAAGTTTTGGACTGATGGCCTTTAGACCTAAGGGAAAGGAGTATAGGTTTAGATATTACTCCCTTAAGTGGATCCAAAAACTGGGAAGATAAGGTAGACTTTCCCATGCCAGTAGATTTTATCTTAGAATTCCAAGGATATAATGAAGCCCGGATAGTGGTCCATGAACGTTACAACTTATTTAATTATCTTTATAAGTATTATTCTAACATAATTGAAAAACAAGTAAGGCCTCCAGATCCAAATAGCAAGATATTCTCAGCCATATATTTGCTAAATAGGAAGCATTTCTATTTTAGAGAAACTAATACAGTAGAACATCCAGTATACTATGAAACTGGCAGACTAGTATATGGCAATTCCGACCAAAATAGTAGGGATTATAATTCCTTAGCTGATTTCAACAAAGAGGGAGACGCCATTGAGATTAGAATACCTTGGATGTTAATAAACGTAAAAAACCCATTAAAAAAGCAAGCACAGGGTGATTTCTATAGTAAAGGCCTAGATAGCTATGTTTATATTAAGAATATTGGCATATCACTCTATTATGAAGGAGAAAATGAAAGATTTACTACTGAAAAGCTTATTTATAAAATACCCAGCTACAAGCATATGGAATATGACCAGGTATTAAAAAGGTCTTATTATATCGTTAGAGACTATTGGAAGGATATTTAGACTTTGAGGGGTGTGTTTGATGACTGTTTATGTAATATATATTACCTTTATTATCTTCGTAATCCTACTGATACTAGTTGGCATATATTTTTTAACCTTGCTTAGGTTTAATAAAGTTCAAAATAAAAAGGTAGCTGAAATGGTTGAGGAAATAAAGGACATTGTGGAAAGCCATCTTAGCTATGATAATTTAAAAGATATACCAAAGAAAGAGATAGAAAACCTAAGAAAATTAACATCTAATAAAATTGGCTTACAAGGATTTCTAATCTGCTATAAAAACTATATAGAGGAAAATGGTTTCCATGAAAAGGCTAGGAAATACGCAAATCAAATAGTAAGCTATAAAACATTGCTAAACAATAGGATTGTCCGCAACAAATATAGGCAAAGCTATATACTTTATTTACTAGCTGAATTTGGAATAGATACAGAAGAAGTAAAGGAATTTGCCATCAATTCTTTAAATAAAAAATCCATTTATGTTAGGAGCAATGCCCTTAGGGTAATACAAAATACCAGCGATGTATTTTTAGTATTGGAAGCCTTAGATGTAATAGATAGCAGTGAGCATTACTTTAATGGCAAGATCCTAGTAGATTTCCTAGACAACTTTATGGGAGATAAGGCTTTATTAAATGAACATCTACTAAACAATATGGATAGATATAGCAATAGGATGAAGAGCATAATCATAGAATATTTCATCAATAATCTTGTTGACTATGAGGAAGTAAAACTAAAATTACTCTACTATCTCTCAACTTCAGAGGACAAAGAATTATTGATTTCCTCTACTAAGTATTTTGGAAAAGTTTTTGATGATTTAGAGCCCTCACATGAAGAGCCTATAGTGGTCTTGGAGCCTTTAGAAGGGGAGGTAGCCCATAATGACAATTAACTATATCATATATTATATAAATGTATTCTTCTTCTTTTATATGTTCCTATATGCCGTTGTGTTCTTTTTGACAACCATATTGGCCTCTCTAAACTTGGATGACTTCTTTGTAAGGAAAAAGCATTTAAGTTACTCTATATTAAAGAATGAGGCAAACTATATTCCAGTTTCAATACTGGTTCCTGCCTATAATGAAGAGGTTACCATAATAGACACTATAAATTCACTATTAAATCTAGACTATCCTGAGTATGAAATAATAGTCATAAATGATGGTTCAACGGATAATACAGCAGAGGTCATTATCGATAATTTCAATTTAAAACAAGTAGCCAGACCCATTGAAAAATTAGTACCATGTAAGGCCGAGAAAGAGGTTTATGAGAATAATGAGGGAATAAAAATTGTATTGGTTAACAAGGAAAATGGTGGTAAGTCAGATGCTTTGAATATGGGCATCAATGTAAGTAGATTTCCCTTATTTGTATGTGTAGATGCCGATTCTCTGTTGCAATATGACTCATTGAAAAAGATCGTTGAGCCATTCTTAGAAAGTGATGATACTATTGCTGTAGGTGGTAATATAAAGGTTTCTAACCAAGTGGTACTTGATAAGGGTAGGGTTGTGGAGGTAACTGTTCCAAAGAAAAAAATGGTAATATTCCAAATGATTGAATATCTGAGAGTATTTCTTAACTCTAGGGTTTCCTTCAATGGATTAAACGCTAACATGATCATATCTGGAGCCTTTGGCATATACAATAAGCAGGCTGTAATCAATGTAGGAGGCTACTCATTGGAGGTAATAGGAGAAGATATGGAAATCGTGGTAAAGATGCACGCATTTTATAGGAAAAATAAATTGCCATATAAAATAGCCTATGTGCCAGATGCCATTTGCTGGACCCAAGTACCTGAAAGCTATAGGGTGTTGAAAAATCAAAGAAGACGTTGGCATACAGGATTAAGTGAAAGTCTAAAAAAATCATTGGTTTGTCAACTTCAACTCCCGATATGGTACAGTTGGCTTTGTTGCCTACCCATATTTTCTACTATTTGAATATATAACCCCCATATTAGAAGTCCTAGGGATTACAACCATAATACTTTCCTTCATTTTAAAGATTATCAATACCAGGTTTTTTATCTTCTATTTACTGGTGTATATGGGATACAATATGGTTGTATCCATGATTGCAGTACTCTTGGATAAATGCTTATTTGGCAAGGATTTGCCAAATAACATATTCTATAAACAATTTTTATACTGCATAATCGAATCCTTTGGATATAGGCAGCTTTGTTCCTTATATAGGTTAGGAGCCTTTAACCCATTTAAGAAAAAAGTCTGGGGTAATATGGTAAGAACAAAACAGCAGGTAGTTGAGTAATGAAATAGATAAAGGAACATTCATGGATTTTCCGTGTTTGTTCCTTTTTTATAAAAAATAAAGAATATAAAAAATATATGGAAGAGTGAGAAAACAAAGGATAATGGGTATTATATATAAAACCTAAACTTCTTGTACCATATAAGGGGGTTTTGAGATGTCTACAAATACTAAGGATATCCACATAACAAGGGAGTTTGACTTAATATATAGACATTCGTTAAATGTGGGAGATATAGGGATTTGCAAATGGAATATGGACAAAGAGGAATTGTATATAGATGAAAAAATGACAGGCTATGAATTAAAAAATCTTAAGAATATGTTCGAATTTATAAATGCCATTGTTTATCATAAAGATAAGGAGCTGGCAATACAGGATCTAGAAGACTATTTAAATGGTACTAACCTATATTATCTAAGTACCTTTAGGATAAAGACCAAAGCTGGAGATATAAAATGGGTCTTAGTTAAGGGAAAAATATTAAAAGATGAAGATATAAGGGATAAGGTCTTACATGTATTAATCTTCAATGTTACAGGCAGCAAGCTCCATGAAGGTCATGATATTATGACTAATTTAATTAACGATAGGTTTTTCCTTAGAAAACTTAAAAATGCCATACAAGTGGCAAAGGCCCAAAATAAGCAGGGGGCATTAATATATATTGATATAGATAACTTCATAACCATAAATAATAATTATGGTTTCCAGTTTGGAAATTTAGTTATAAGGGAAATTGCCAAACAGCTTAATTCTTTAATTAGCCAATCTTGTGAACTAGCTAAGTTTCCAGGTGACAAGTTTATGATATTGGTAAATGATTTTGATTATATAAAGGAAGTAGAAGAAATATGCAACAATATATATGAGTATTTTAAAAGGCCAATTGAAATTTTGGGCAACCAAATCTATATAAATTTAAGTTTAGGCCTAACTGTTTTCCCAAATGATAGCTCAGATGTAAATGAATTAATAAAATTTTGCGATTTTGCAGTAAGCCAATCGAAGGCATCTGGGAAAAATGTTTGTACAATATTCAACAAGGAAGTAGAAAAATCCTACCATAGGAGAAGCCTTATAGAAAGTGAAATATTGAATGCAATCGACAACAATGAATTTTATCTTCACTATCAGCCAAAGGTTGATATCTCAAGTAATAGGA
>Ga0209537_1002689_pt1 | contig 17360 bp, 19 predicted proteins | sample BioPla4DNA1_FD_187698 | JGI IMG/M metagenome (GOLD analysis project Ga0209537, IMG submission 187698) | Biogas fermentation microbial communities from Germany - Plant 4 DNA1 (SPAdes) (version 2) | ecosystem: Engineered > Bioreactor > Anaerobic > Digestate | place: Bielefeld, North... | reverse complement strand
GTTTTGTTTTTGGTTAAGAAGAGCATTAGCGTGTACCTGGATAAGGATATCATTAGGGCATTGGAGGAGCGAGCCGAAGAACAGGGGATGTCTGTAAGTGCCTTATGCAGGGTAATCATAACCAGAGATGTTAGAGGGCAGCCACAACCTAAACCAGAACCTGCCAAGGCTTGCCCAAACTGTGGCAAGACCGAAGGAGAGAGGGATGAGGATGGACAACAGATATTCTACTTGTTCCCTAATGGCATGTGGCGTTGTACGAATTGTGGAGGTGAGGGTGTATGGAAGAGCTGAAACGTTGTACCAGGTGGATTAAGAATGACAAGCTACGAGCCTGGACAGAGGAGTGCCTGCAGAAGGCACCTGACTACTTTTGGAAGATACCAGCCAGCAGCACAGGTAAGTACCACCCAGAGTTTGCACAAGGTGAGGGAGGGTTAGTGAGACATACCAGGGTTGCAGTGTACATTGCATTGCAGTTGTTCGACCTTGAGAGGTTCACACCACTGGAGGAGGATATTGCTATATCAGCACTAATCCTACACGACACCTGCAAACATGGGCTGGAAGGAGCAGACCACACGGTGTCAGGACATGGCAGGATTGCCCAGGAACTGTACTGTAGTGATGCACCAGAAGGTTCCGTCAGGTGGAGAGTTGGCAGGTGCATAGCCAGTCATATGGGTAACTGGGATACACCCAGACCTAGCGACGAACTGGAGTGGTTCGTGCATTTGTGTGACTTCCTAGCTAGCAGGAAGTGGGCACAACCAGACTTTGATAAAATTAATTGCTGAATAGAGGGTTGTATTAAGAGAGAGCAGATATAATTAGGTAGAGCTGAAAGTCTACACTTTATGTGGGCTTTCAGTTTCTAATTCAACAATGTAAGGAGGTTAATCAATGAACAGCAAACAGTTAGTAGAGTCCTACCTGCACAGGAAGACCTGGATGGTAGAAGAGAACAGCAATGCACCGTTTAGCTTTGGTGCCATGCAAAGGTACTTTGGAGAAGAGGTTGCGAAGGAGTATTGGTTGAATGAGGTGTATCCAGACCACATCAGTGATGCCCACAGAAGAGGTGATTTTCATATCCATGACCTGGGAGGGCTGACACTGTATTGTTGTGGCTACAGCCTGAAGCAGATTATCCAGAAGGGTGTTACAGGTGTACCGAACATCCCACGAAGTAAGCCAGCTAAACACTTTGCGTCAATCATCAACCATATCGTGAACCTGGCAACCATATTCCAGAATGAGATTAAGGGAGCAGTTGCCTTCAACAGTGTGGATACCCTGCTGGCACCGTTTGTGAGAATTGACAACTTGTCATTCGAGGAGACCAAGCAGAACCTACAGAACTTAATATTCAGCCTTAACTCAAACAGCAGGGTTGGAGCCGAGCCTGCATTCACCAACATGACATTCGACCTAACACCACCGAGAGACCTAAAGGATGAGAAAGTGTGGGTGGGTATGAACCAGCTTGACTTCACCTATGGAGAGTGCCAGAGGGAAATGGACATGATTAACAAGGCATTCTTTGAACTCATGCTTGAGGGTGATGCAGATGGAAGACCATTTGGCTACCCAATACCGACATATAATATTCATAAGGACTTTGACTGGGACAATCCCAATCTGCAGGGGTTATGGGAGATGGCAGGTAAGTATGGTTATCCGTATTTTGCCAACTTCATAAACTCTGACCTACAGGTGGAAGACGTGCGTAGCATGTGCTGCAGGCTGAACCTTGACCTTAGAGAACTCAAGAAGAGGAATGGAGGTTTGTTCGGTAGTGCAGACAGCACAGGTTCCATAGGTGTGGTTACTATCAACATGCCACGTATTGCCTATGAGTGTGGTGGGGATAAGAGGTTGTTCTTTGAGTTACTGGAGGAACGTATGGAGCTTGCCAAGGAGAGCTTGGAAATCAAGCGTAAGTGGTTACAGAAGAACATTCTGGACACCAATGCCATACCTGCATACATGGAATACGTGGGAACACTGCATAATCACTTCTCCACAATTGGAGTCATTGGCTTAAATGAGATGTGTGAGAATATGCTGGGTTGTGGTATCACAGATGAGGAAGGTAAGGCTTGGAGCATAGAGGTTCTGCACTTCATGAGAAATAAGCTGTCTGACTTCCAGGAGGAAACAGGCAACTTCTACAACTTAGAGGCAACACCAGCAGAAGGGTGTACGTATAGCCTTGCTAAGAAAGACCTGGAACAGTACCCAGGTATCATCACCCAAGGAACTGAGGATGCACCATACTATACCAACAGTTGCCATATGCCAGTGTATGAGGTAGAGAGCGTGAAGCAGTTAGTTGACCACCAAGATGACCTGCAGGTATTGTTCACAGGTGGAACCGTTGTCCACTTCTATCTTGATGGACCAATTTCTGCAAGACAAGCCAAACACACGGTCAGAACAGTGTGTGAGAATTACAGACTACCGTATATCAGCCTTTCCCCATTAAATGCTTTCTGTGATAAGCACGGTATGGTTGACCATGACCATGGCAAGTGTGTTATCTGTGGCAGTGAGGTAGAACTATACCAAAGGGTTACAGGCTACATCAGGAAAGTACGATATTTCAACAAGGGCAAGAAGAGTGAGTTCAGAGACAGAAGGCAGTTGGTGTTGTAATGATGATAAGGCACAAGGGAATTGAACACACCGTGTATGGTGAGGCACCATTCCTGGCAGCAAGAATATGTGCCATAGGATGCAGCAGGGGTTGTCCAGGGTGCCATAATGAACAACTCAAGAACGACGACTCACTCATTAGAATACAGGAGGTACAAGAAATCGTTGAAGAGGTTCGTAGCAACTTCTTCAACGAGGGGCTTGTACTGGGTGGATTGGAGTGGACAGAACAGCCTGCAGAAATGCAGGCACTTGTTCATGCATGCAAGGAGGCAGGATTACAGGTGATGATTTACACTGGCATGACCGAGGAACAGTTCATCAAGAGGTTTGGCGAGCCAGATGGCATATGGGTGAAATACGGTTCATATGTTCCAGGAGGGGAGCCACACGAGATGTACGGAGTAAAGTTAGCAAGTTCCAACCAAATAATCAAGAAATATTTCTGAAATTACTGATAAACTATGTGCTTTTTCTCTTAAGATGAGATATAATATAATGTGAAGTAGTATAGAAAAAATCGACTTTGTTTCTAGTGAGAGAGAAGCAGAGGGGAAAACTGAGAAGAATTTGCGAGAAGAGGGAGGTGAAGGTGGATGAAGGTGATAGGGTACTCCAGCAGATGTAAGATATGTAACTCACCACACAGGGCAACCGTTGAGGAATGGATGACCAGTGGTGAGATGACATTGGTTGAAGCAGAGGAACGAAGCACAAAGGAGCTGGGGGAGTTCTTCAGCAGGACATCTATTTGGCGTCATATGAAAGACCACTTTGTAAGCAAGGAAGACGTTAAGAAGGTGTACACGGAGAAGAAGGCAAAAGACCTTGCCAAACTCAAAGAAGAAGAGTTTGACGCAGCACAAGAGAAGAGCAGGTTGTTGCAAGCCAAATACGTAGAAGGCAATCTGACAGAGCTTGAGAAACTTGATGACATGATTGAGAAGGATTATGCCATGTATGTGCAAACCGTTGAACTCATGAAGGAAAAGCTGGAGAGCAAGCTAGCACCCAAACCACTGGTTGACTTCCTGAGAGTGCTGAACTCCAACATCAACACCAGCTTGAAGACCAAGGCAGAGTTACTGGGAACTGATGCTGAAGGTAGGAAGGCAAGTGTGATGGAGACTTGGATTGATATAATCGGGAGCGTTGGTGTAGATGATTAGTACAGGTGCAGCAAAGGCAGTGCTACAACGTTCCCAGCAAGAACCTGAATGGTGGGTAAGTAATATATTAGGTAACAACCTGTGGAGTACACAACGGGAAATCATCAATTCAGTTAAGAACAATCAAGAAACCGTTGTAGCCAGTTGCCACGGTGCAGGCAAGAGTTTTACTGCAGCAAACGTTGCATTGTGGTATCTGTTCAATCATAAGCCAAGCGTGGTGATTACCACAGCACCTACAGACCGTCAGGTTAAAGGTATTCTGTGGAAAGAGATAAGGTTAGCACACGGTAGGTCAAGAATACCGTTGGGAGGTAAGCTACTTACCCAGGAGCTGAAGTTAGACACCAACTGGTGGGCATGGGGTTTCACAGCACCAGAGCATGACCCAGATAGGTTTCAAGGTTTCCACGAAGTTAACATACTTGTTATTGTGGATGAGGCAGCAGGTGTGAGTGAACAGATATATGAGGCAATCGACGGTGTTCTTACAAGTCAGCACTCTAGGTTACTGATGATAGGAAACCCAACTAATGCAGCAGGTAGGTTTGGACAAGCATTCAAGACACCTGGCATAAAGAAGTTCTACATCAGTGCATATGACACACCGAACTTCACGACCTTTGGCATAACCGAGGAGGACATTGCCAACGGAACTTGGCAGGACAAGATTACAGGTGAGTTGCCAGCACCGTATCTAGTAACTCCACAGTGGGTTGCCAAGAGATATCAGAGATGGGGTAAGGACTCACCACTATACCAGGCGAGGGTATTAGGGCAGTTCCCAGAACAAGGAGACGACACACTAATACCGTTGAGCTGGATAGAAGCAGCAGTGAAGAGGGAGTTGGAACCTGGAGAGCCTATAGAATTAGGTGTAGACGTTGCAAGGTATGGACAAGACGAGAGTGTTTGGGTTATAAGACGAGGTTCTGTGGCAAGGCTATACCTGACTAAGGCAATGGGTGATACCATGGAGACAACAGGACTGTGTGTTAAGAGTAGGAAGGAAACCAAGGCTACTAAGATAAAGGTGGATGCAGATGGACTAGGAGCAGGAGTGTACGACCGACTGAAAGAGTTAGGGGAACCTGCACTAGAAATGCGTTCAGGAATGGCTGCAACTGACAGTGAACGGTTTGCCAATAAGCGTGCCGAATGGTGGTGGGGCTTGAGAGAACGGTTCGAGTCAGGTGATATAGATATTGAGGATGACGAGGAACTTATCAGTCAACTGTCCAATATCAAGTACAAGATTAACAGCCGAGGACAGATACAGATTGAGAGCAAGGATGATATGAAGAAGAGAGGTTTACCTTCTCCTGACAGAGCTGATGCCTTGATGTTGGCATTCGCACAGCAGAAGGAAGTTAAGCCAGTGAGACTTAGAGCAAGAAGTGTAGGAAGGTGGTGATTGAATGAACAGACCATTTGCGTATGTAACCAAGAGTGGTAAAGTGGTGAGAGATGACATCTTACAACAATATGCAATAAAGAGTGATAGCAAGCAGTTACTTGCAGACAGTTTCCAGAGTTCATATACCCAGGGGCTGGTGCAACCGTTGTACAATCCAGAAGCACTGGCAAGGGTGCTGGAGATGAACACGTACCACTATAGAGCCTGCAAGACCAAGGCAAGGGATACAGCAGGGCTAGGGTGGAACCTACGACCGTTGAGGGAGAACCCAAGCGACGAGCAATACAAGAAGCTTGACGACTTCTTCAGTGAGATACACGAACCAGTAAGTAAGACCTTTGACAAGATAATGCTGGACTATGAGGCAATAGGTTATGGCTGTGCCGAGTTGACAAGGGTGAATTATGACCCAGATGGGGAACCTGCCAACATGGTGCATATGCCAGCACACACGGTACGAATTCATAAGGATGGTAACAGGTTCGTGCAGATACGTGGCAACAAGAGACGTTGGTTCAAGCGTGTAGGTTTTGAGTATGATGTTCACTGTGATACAGGTGAAATTAAACCACTGGGTTCAATCACACCTGAATATCGAGCTACTGAAATCATGTGGTTCGTTAACTACACACCACGTAGTGACTATTATGGATTACCTGATATTATACCAGCACTGGGAGCAGTGCATGGTGACATTGCCAGACGAGATTACAATATAGCATTCTTTGACAACTGGGGTGTACCAGCTTATGCAGTGTTCATTACAGGTAACTTTGACCCAGGTGAGTTAGATGAACAAGGCAAGAGCGAGTTTGAGAGGAGCATTGAGGAACACTTCAACGAGTTGTCCAAGTCTCCACACTCAACACTGATTATGTCTGTGCCTACTACGGAGGGGCAGGGAGAAGTCAATATTGAGTTCAAGCCTTTGAGTACTGAAGTCAAAGAAGCCAGCTTTAGACTGTTCAGGCAAGACAACAGGGATGAAATCCTAGCAGCACACGGTGTTCCTCCATACCGTATGGGTATAGCTGAGACAGGTTCTCTAGGAGGTAGCACAGCACAAGAGTCAACTGAAATATACAAGCGTTCCGTCATTGAACCAAGACAGGAAATGCTTGAGAGTATGATTAACAAGTATATCTTGTGGGAAGGGTTTGAGGCATTCGACTGGGAATTCAAGTTCGCAGAAATTGATACCCAGGATGAGAAGCATGACATGGACATGGCTACCGAGCTGTTTAGGAATGCAGCAATGACACCAAACCAGCTTATCCACCACTTTGGAGAGAGGTTTGGACTAGAGCCAGTAGACCACCCAGCTATGGATGCACACTACTTGAATGGAATGCCAATTACTTTGGAGGTAGACATGGCACCTGAAGTAGAGGCAACATTGCTAAGCCTGCAGGATAGGTTATTGGAGGTGGCAGAGAAACATGCTAGCGACCAAGATGGCTTTGGAGATAGAGAAATCATTGATATACTTGCGAGCCTTAAAGCAGTTGCCAGCAAGCCAACTAAGAGCCGAAGCTAGGTTAACCAGAAAGCTACAGGAGTTGTTTGCAGAGGTTGCCGAACGTACTATCCAGGAGCTACTGAGACGTAATCGACTACCAACAGACGACGCCACCATGAGGTTGGTTATATCCCATATCCTTGGAGCCAGTGATAGTTACAAGGAGACGTTGGGTGAAGAGGCATTGCAGGCAGCACGATATGGCAGGAACCGTATTATCAGAGAGTTGCAAAGACTGGGTGTGAGTGTATCCTTCAGTGAGTTCTCTGAGAGGGTTCAGAAGATAATTATGGAACATGTGTTCACAGCAAGCCAGCACACCATTAGCAGGGTTACAGGTAATGTGATGCAGAACTTGACCAACAGTTATGCTAATGGGCTTGGAATAGATGATGCAGCCGAGGAACTACGACAGGTGTTCCAGGCTATGCAAGACTACGAATTGAGACGAGTTGCAAGAACAGAAATTAACTCATTCCAGAACGAAGGAGCCTACCTGACCGAGCAGGAGCTTGGTGTCAGATATCATATGTGGTATACAGCACTAGATGAGAGGGTAAGGGGAAGCCACTCTAATATGCACGGTGAGATAGTGCGAGTGGGAGAACCTTTCAGCAATGGGTTGTATTATCCAGGTGATAGAAGTGGTGGGCAAGGCACAATCAAGGAATGGATTAACTGCAGGTGCAGAACGGTACCGTTCCTGATGCCAGAAGGAAAGATGGCACCACCAGGAGCCAGTTATTTCCGAGAGAGTGATTTGATTGAGATTAGGAGGTGATGTCTAGGTGAGCAGGAGAGTCAACGACAGCTATGAAGTTATTATGGAGAGACTAAGAACAAAGGTGTATAGGGAGCTAGATAACCACGACTCTAGTCAAGGCGATATTACTGACTTCTACGTGATACACACGTTTGACAATGCAGTGATAGTCCGAGATGAAGTTAGTGGTAAGATGTATGAGGTTCCTTATATGAGAGGTGACACAGAAGTCTACCTGGGGCAACCACGAGAAGTGGAGAACGTGTATGTGCTTAAACGTTTGGAAGAGGCAGGAATTGATATTGCCAGCAAAGGGCTTAACGTATGTGAGCTAACTGGACCAATTGTTCTGAAGAATGCCAGCCAGCGTATAGCATATGCAGCAGTGTTAGTACCAGGTGAACCTGACAGCGACGGAGAGATTGTCACCAAAGAAAAAATTGAGCAAGCTGCACACGAGTGGATGCAGAGTTACCGTAACGTAGACCTACAGCACACACTTAACAACGTGGCAGTGCCAGTGGAGAGTTATGTGCTACCTATGGACATGGAAGTTGATATGCAGGGTGTTAAGACCATTCTGCCAGCAGGTACATGGATATTAGCAAGCAAGGTACTGGATGAAGCCACCTGGGATATGGTAGAGAAGGGTGAATTGACTGGGTACAGCGTTATGGGTATCAGGCGAACCACACTAGAGACAGCTAGCAAAAGTGCAGAAGTGGCACTGAAGAAAACGTTACTGAGAGACCTTGGAGAAGATTGGGTTGCTGCAGCAGTTAGCATAGTTGATGAGCCAGCAGTACCGAAGGCAAAGTTCTTTGCGTTGAAATCCAAGGAGGTTCCAGCAGAGAAGTCCAAGAGTTGGTACCAGAAGGTTAGGGAGGTTTTGTTTCCTAACAATAGTGCAGTTAAGGAGGATGTCCAGGAGGATATTCCAAATAATGATGAGAAGGAGGATGATTTGACTATGAAACCTGAAGACTTAAAGAACCTGATTGACGAAGCAGTCAAGTCTGCAGTTGAGCCACTTCAGGCTGAGATAGAGGCACTGAAGTCAAAAGCAGACGAGGTTGAGACCGAGGAAGTTGACAACAAAGAAGAAGAGACTAACCAAGAGGAAGAGGCATTCAAGTCCAAGGTTCTTGAGAAGCTTGATGAACTTGAAGCCAGAATTGGCAAGAAGAGTGCTGCACCTAAATCATTGAAGGGGCAGGATGGAGACGAAGGCAATGAAGCTAAGAAGTCTAAATTAGAAGACAGAGACCTATTTGGTAGAAAAAGAATATATAAGGAGGTTCAATAATTATGACTTATAGCAATGATGAAATCTTAGCAAGGCTTGACGGTGCATTCAAGAGTATTACCGTTGATGACCTGGGTGACAGTGTACTGGCACCTGAGAAGTTTAACCAGTTCATCCGTGCAATGCAGGCTAGAACTGTTATCTTACCTGAAGCACGTTTCATTGAGATGAATTCTCATGTAACTGAGATTGACCGTGTAGGGTTCACTGGTAGAGTGCTTACCGTAGGTAACAACTCTGACGGTACTCAGAAAGTGCTTGAAGAGACTGAATTCTCCAAGCCAATCTTTGCTACCAACAAGTTGGTTGCGAAGGAAATGCAGGCAGTCACTGCAATCAGAGACAGAGCGTTAAGAAGAAACATTGAACGTGGTGGATTTGAGGATACCTTGGTTGACCTGTTCGGTGAGGCAGCAGGTAGAGACCTTGAGGAATGGGCAATCTTTGCCAAAGAAGGTTCTGCAGATGCATTGCTTAGCTTGACAGATGGTTGGATAGAGAAGTCTGCCAACAAGATTTATGGTGGAGGTACTGACAAGGACTTTGACCCAAGTGATGATGACTTTCCAGAGAACGTATTGAAGGCATTGCTTGATGCACTACCTAAAGAGTTCCTGGTGAACAGAGCCGAGTGGAGGTTCTATGTACCTTATGAAATTGAGGATGGTTACAGAGACCTACTCAAGAGAAGAGGTACTGCACTTGGTGACAGGGCACAGACCGAGGGTGGTGGCTTGATGTACAAAGGTATCCCTGTAATTTACTGTCCAATGCTTGAGAGAGCAAGTGAGGATATAGGCAGGGTAGCAATGCTACAACACCCAGACAACATGGTGTGGGGAGTGTTCCATGAAGTTACCATTGAGAGAGAACGTGAAGCTAAGGCACGTAGAACAGACTTTGTTCTAACCATTGAAGCCGACTGTCACTATGAAGACGAGAACGGTGCTGTGGTTGCACTCATTGACCAAGAGAAGCCAACAGGTAATTAGGTGGTGAGTGCCATGGCTGTTAGATTGACTGTAGAAGTCAAGAACAACAGCGATAAGGGTGTGTTCAGGGGAGGAAGGTTCTTTCCTCCTCTGAAGACCACAACCGTTATCGTTAGTAAATATCAGTTGGCTGAAATCAAGGCACACACAGACTTAGCAGTGGTTTCACCAAGGGATAATACCCAGGTGGAGGTTGAAGAACCCAACACAAACCATTCTGTGGAGCCTGATAAACCTGATGTACCAGAATTTGCATGTCCTTACTGTGAAGACTATGTAGGTAAGAGCAAACAAGGACTAATGGCACACGTTAGACAGACACACGAGGAGATGTATGAGGAATTCAAGGAAAGGGGGTAATATGAATGCCACAATTCTATAGCACTGCAGATGAGGTGATACAGTATACAGGTGTTCATCCCCAAGACCTTGGATTAGAAAGCGACGAAGAACTCAAGAAGGTGATAGAGGGTTGGTTGGTACAGATTAAGGACATCATCGACCAAGACCGAAACCGTAATTACCACCAGGAGGTAGAAGAGGGTAAGCGTACCGAAGTGCCACCTGGGATTAATCATATTGCCATGCGAGTGTGTGCCAACGTGATTGCCCAGGCTACCTTCAGGAGGGAAAGCACCATTGTTCAGGTGGATGATTATCAGGTGCAGATGTTGGATGACCAGATATTCACTGATGCAATCAAGAAAGACCTGGCAAGGTACCCTAAGAAATCAAGGTTTGGAATGATGGTGATAAGGAGAGTAGAGGAAGATGGCTGATATTGATATTAATGCCGAAGCACTGGAACGAGTAGTAAGGCAGGCAAGGCAGGCAGTTTCTTTGGCAGTTAAGTATACAGCCACAGATGTCTGGGGTAATATCCGTAAGGAAGCACCTGTAGACCATGGTAGACTTGCAGGTTCATTTGATTTGAGCCGAGAGAGTGACATGTCCTACATTGTAGGAACCAAAGTCAAGTATGCCTTGGCAGTCCATGAAGGCACTCCTCCTCATATCATCCGACCAGTAAGGAAGAAAGCTTTGTTTTGGAGAGGAGCTAGACATCCAGTTAAGAAGGTAATGCACCCAGGTACCCAAGGCAATCCCTATATTACCAGAGCAATCAACATGACTAACCAGAGAATTGATGAGTTTGTAAGGAGAGCATTGAGGGAGGTGGGTATGTAATGCCATACAGAATTAGACTGGATGAAGCAATCAACCAAATACTGGATGCAATAGTTGGAGCAATCGAAGCTGAAGTCACGGAAGGGGGATTGCTGGAAGGGGTTAAAACGGTTATCCGTGGAGATAGAACGAGACCTAAGCCAGATACTCCTTCCGTGTTTGTGTTTTCGGACATTGCCCAGACACGTGAGACACCAAGGACACTGGCAGAGACTTGGAGCATGCCAGTAATCATGGTAGTTACTGTGAGAGAAACTGAACCTGAGAAAGGTTACAGAAGTGCAACAGAGCTTGCAGCGAAGGTTAGAAGTGCAGTTTTGAAAGACCGTTCGTTGGGGCTGAGACATTTTGTACAAGATGTACGGAGCATGCAGTTTGACCCAGGTGGGGGAGAATATAACGAGGGTTCCCTGTTTGGTGCTGCTGCTACCGTTGAAGTAATATTCACAATCTTAGAACCATAAATTTGGAGGTGGATTTAGAATGGCAAGTAAGATTTTGAGATACCTTGGCTTGGCAGAAGAGACAACGTTTGCCGAGCCTGCAGAAGCAGAGTTTCATGTAGATATAGCAAGTGCTTCTCTTGACTCACCTTCTGACACCCACTTGGACTTTGAGTCCAGCATGGGTAGGGGAGCAAGAATGCACAGACCTGGGTTCTATAGTCCAAGTGGTAACATTGTGTATGCGTTTGATATCAAGACTATCAGGTGGTTACTGAAATGGACACTAGGTGGGTATGTGTTTACCGACCTGGATAACCTGCACGAGATTTACGCCAGTGACAACACCGACCTTCCAAGCTTCACAGCAAGGTTAGGTAAAGACTTGTTTGAACACGTGTTCGCTGGATGTAAGATTAACAGCCTGGAGATATCCGTTGAGGATAGTTTCTGTCAGGCAACAGCAGAACTGATTGCAGTGAAGGATAGCAAGGCAGTTCTCAAGGAACAACACGAACTGATACTACCTGCAGACTACCCATTGGCGTTCTATGACGTAACCATGAACTTAGATGGCAGTGACATTTCCTCCCAGGTGAAGAACTTCACCTTGTCAATCAGCAACGGTATTGATGCAGCAAGTGGAAGGAGTATTGGTAGCAGATACCCAAGAAAGCTATTGGCTGCAGAGAGGGAGGTAACACTATCCAGTAGTATGTTCTTTGAGGATACCAGCCAGCTTGAAAGGTTCTGGGGAGGTTCTCTTGGACCAAGTGAGACAGGTTCTCAAGAATATAGCCTGGAGTTCAACTTTGATGCAGGTGAAGGCAAGGGTATGGTAATCAAGCTACCGAGGGTTATCCACACAAGCGTGGACATTCAACCTTCAGGCAGAGACGAATTAGTACAGGAGATTAGTGCCAAGGCATACGTGGGTAATATGTTTTTGAATGATGGCGTTACTCCAATAACCACAGATATGTATGTGTCGATTATCGACGACGTTGGAGGTGAAGGTTAATGGCTAAGTTGACGAAAGCTGATATACTGAAAGGGGCAACACAGGTACACTCCCACTACTTTGAGAAACTGGGTGGAGAGATAGATGTGAGACCGTTGACCGAAGGTGAGTGGGCAGAAATTGAGGCAATGAGAGTCAAAGGTACCAAGATTAAGGGGCAACCAAAGTTCGACAAGAATGGTAACTTTGATGTGAAGGCATTACAACAGTCTATGGCTGTAGAGATTGATGCCGAGGAGATACAGTTACTAGAATATGAAGCAAGGGCAAAGGCAGTTGCCTATGGCTTGAGCGTTGGAGAGGACAAGTGGACTGTAGAAGAAGTCAAACAACTAAGACCTATTGGTGTTATCGAGGAGATTGCCCAATTCATATACGAAATTTCTGGCATATCACAGGAGGCAAATGAGTTTGCACATTCCTTTCGCCAGGAGTGATGAGGGGCAAAGGATAGTCCAACTGCACCTGGCAGGGATACCGTTTGCTACCAGTCAGGTGCAGATGACACCTTTGCAGACAGAGTTCTTTGTAGAAGCAATTAATTATATGAATGAACAACAGGCAAAGGACACTAGTGGTGGCAAGAAGACCGACAACACCACTGATGTATTGAAACGTAAGGTTGCTGAAGCCAGGAAGAGGAGGTGAGAAGGTTGGCTAATATAGTAGAGATAGCTATACGAGGGGTTGACAATGCCTCCAGGGTGTTCGAACAGATTTCCAGAAGTGCCAATAGAGCATTCGGAGAGATTGAGTCTCAAGCGAGAGATATTGACGACGTTGAAATTGATGTAGACGTTGACACAAGGGATGCAAGGCAAGGATTTGAAGACCTAGAAGATGACAGTAGGGATACTGCAGACAAGGTTGAGAAGGATGCAGACAAGATGGGAGGAGCCTTCAAGAAACTTGCCAAGATTATAGCAGGAGCCTTTGCAGTTGACAAAATAAAGGACTTTGCCGTATCAGGTATAGAAGCTGCAGCAAGTGCCCAAGCACTGGAAGCACAGTTCGAGCAAGTGTTTGGTGATATTGGTAGTCAGGCACAGAAGACCGTCAATGAACTGGGTAAGAACTTTGGGATGTTACCCAACAGAATTAAGCCTGCCATGACTTCCATGACATCTATGTTCAAGGGGCTAGGGCTAGACACAGAAACAGCTATGAAAACTGCAGAACAGGCAGTGACACTGGTTGCAGACGCTGCAGCATTCTATGACAAGTCATTCGAGGATGCAAATGCTGCATTGAACAGCTTTATCAAGGGTAACTACGAAGGTGGTGAGTCCATAGGGCTGTTCGCAAATGAGACACAGTTGGCAACATGGGCTGCACAGAACCTGGGGCTTGAGTGGAAGAACCTAGACGAAGCAGGTAAACAAGTAGCACGACTTGAGTACGCCAAGGCTATGCAAGAGGCAGCAGGAGCAACTGGACAGGCTGCAAGAGAGTCAGACTCATACGAGAACCAGTTAGGTAACTTGAAGCAGGCATGGACTGATATGAAGGCAACACTCATGGCACCATTGCTGGAGCCAGTCATCCAAGGGTTCAAGTTGCTGGCAGAGTGGATACAGAAGATAGATATTAAGGCAATCCAAAATGCATTCGCCACAGTAGGTGGATACCTGATGGATGTATTTGGACCAGTTCTAGAAGACATCAAACAAGCCATAGGGCTGGTGTTCCAAGCATTCGAGGATACTGGTGCTGCAGAGGTGGCAAAGGGTGTGCTAGAAGGCTTCAAGACTGTTCTGGCGTGGATTAAGGACAACACAGAGGTGGTTACGGCAACGTTGATGGGGTTAGCAGGAGCGTTTGTTGCATTCAAGGTTATTACCACAATCAACAAGGCGATAGGTGTATTCACCACCTTGATGACAGCATTAAAGGCAGGAACCTTATCTACGACCTTGGCACAGTGGGGCTTCAACACAGCACTACTTGCAAACCCAATCACCTGGGTGGCAGTTGCAATAGGAGCCTTGATTGCAGCAATTGTACTACTTTGGAAGAACTGGGATAGCGTTAGTCAGTGGTTGACCCAGAGTTGGGAGTGGATTAAGGAAACAGCCACAGTGGTATTCCAGGGGATAGCCGACTTCTTCACAGGTATCTGGGAAGGTATCAAGGAAACAGCGATAACCGTGTGGACAGCTATAACAGAATTCTTCTCTAACACCTGGAACGGTATCAAGGAAACGGTATCGACTGTGTTCCAGGCGATAGCTGATTTCTTTACAAACATCTGGGAGGGCATTAAGGAAATCTTTAATGCAGCACTAAGTTTCATCATAGACTTGTTCATGAAGTACCACCCAATAGGGATTATCATAACCCACTGGGATGAGATTAAAGCGTTTTTCATCGAGACCTGGGAGAACATTAAGCAGATTTTCAATAATGCACTTGAAGTAGTCAAGAACGTTATTAACAACGTTTGGAATGGCATAAAGAATGTTACCAGCACGGTTTGGAACGGTATCGTGAGTGTGGTTACAGGTATCGTCAATGGTATGAAGAATGCCATAGGCACAGCATTCAACTGGATTAAGAACACTATTACCAACGTGTGGAACGGTGTGAAGAACGTAACTAAGAGTATATGGGACTCCATGGTAACCATAATCAAAGCACCTGTGAATGGAATTATCGGTATAATCAATGGACTGATAGGAGCCTTGAACAAGGTGCAGATTAAGATACCCAAGGTTCCCGACTGGGTACCTGGTATCGGTGGCAAGGGTGGAGGAACTATAGGGTTCAACATTCCAAAGATACCAATGTTGGCACGTGGTGGTTTTATCAAAGGTGGCAATCCCACACCTGCAATAATTGGCGAGGGTAGGTACGACGAAGTAGTTATACCATTGTCTGACAGTGTGTTAAGTAAGCTAGCCGAAATGATAACCAGCAGGATTGGTACACCTAAAACCACAGAATATGTGGAGCACAGACATTTTGGTACATTGAGAGTCATTGTTGAGTCTCCTCAACAAGGGTTTGAAGAAATTGTTGATGCTGTTATCAATGAAATCAGAAGGGAGGTCAGGGCATGATTATTGGTGTATATGATTTAGAAATGAACATCATCTCTGACCACATTCATGATGCTACACCAGGATGGGATTCTATAAAGATTAAGAACCGTCTGATGGATGGTTCGTACCACTTTCAGAATGTCGGAGAACCTGCAAGAACACTTAAAGTAGCTATCTCTTGTGATAGGACAGGGGTCGAGACCTTGGACTATGCAGAAGCAATCTCTAAACCAATTAAGGTGGTAGTGTATGGCAAGGAGTGGACAGGGTTCATTGATGCTCCAATTGACTGGCAAAGAGTTGCTGTAGATTATTATAGTGGCGAATTCCTTATAAACGTGATAAGTGAGGTGGTTCTATGAGGAATTTACCTCAGTCTGTCTTGAATAAATTAAACAGCAAGCACCAGACCACCTATAACAACTCCAACATGAGCATAGATGTTTATGTGACCAGAGCCAAGAATACGGTGGAGGATAGTACGTACTGGACAGTTGAGACAATAAGAGAGGCAAGTGGACTAGGGGATGTATCCGTTGCTCCTAGACGCTTTAGACCTTATGGTCCACCTAACAGGCTTTATGAAATTCATGTTCATAACGGTGAAGTCAAGACAGCGATACGAGAGTACCCAGACAGATTAAAAGAGGGTTGGAAAGACCAATTCTCATTAGGAACTGGCTCTTCAGTAGCAATAGCTTTCAACGGTGAGTGGCAAAGATACCGAAATTTGTTCAGACTAATAACAGAAGAAAAGCCTTATGTTTCATGGGTTGATGGAAATGGCGACTTATGGGTACAGAAGTGGGATGAGCATGATACCAAGTTTCAGTTATCGAGTGGTGTGTCCAAAGTTAGGATGATACGAGCATGGAAAAACACAGCGATTCATTACTTAGACCAAGGTATAGTAGTTGCGTACATCAAGACTAATGGAAAAGTTTATTATAGAAACTACTGCATTCAAGAAGATTACACAGAAGTGTGGGAACCTGAAAGGGAACTAACGGACTTCACTGGTACAGCAGTGAATTTAAACCTGTTTATCACGAATGATTATAGAATGGGTTTCGTTATTGAAGACAGTCTTGGTCAAGTCCATTGGTTAGTGACACCACGTAACTGGGGTGGCATGGCATCACCAGCAGAGCATCTTGCTACAAGTATCACGGATATTGCATTTGAAGTATTACCGATAACACACCATGACACGTATAGCGATGATGAGCATATAGGTTCATCTATTGCAATTGAAAGGTTCTATGTATGTCCTGCTAATGCCGTACCAGAAATAGTAGGTACAGAAAGACTTAGCTTCTTAGACAAGAAGACAATTCAAGTAATGTTCAACTATGAACTAGAATGTGAATTGGACAACTTGAAAGATTCCTTGGTGCTGAAGAACACAGCAAATCAGCAATTCACGATAGAAACCGTAGAAGAAGATGGCAGTGTACTAACGATAAAGACAGTAGAGGAAATGCCTTTTACTCAAGATGTCATCCTAACGTACAATATGGTAGGCTCATACTACTTAGCCTTCAGAATATCAGATACATGCCTGTATGATTATGGTAGTAGTATTAACTTGACCATAAAAGGTACTCCACCGACTGGGTTCACTGGAGAGAACCTTAAAGGAGCAGTGACGGATATTAGTTTTGTAGTAACTCAAGTGTACTATAGTAGCATATATAGTGATGGCGAGAACCTAGAAGGAACAGTGACAGATATAGTATTTGATGTTACGCAAATTGGAGATAAACCACTATAAATGTATAGAAAAGAAAAGTTTTGTGGTAACAAAATATAGGAGGTGGAAGCGATGAAAATAAAGCAAAAA
>Ga0209537_1002684_pt1 | contig 17382 bp, 15 predicted proteins | sample BioPla4DNA1_FD_187698 | JGI IMG/M metagenome (GOLD analysis project Ga0209537, IMG submission 187698) | Biogas fermentation microbial communities from Germany - Plant 4 DNA1 (SPAdes) (version 2) | ecosystem: Engineered > Bioreactor > Anaerobic > Digestate | place: Bielefeld, North... | reverse complement strand
TTGAATACAGAATTGATGATAAAATAATCAAGATTACTATCAGTATAGGAATGGCCTATAAAGAAGCCGAGGCAAGTGCAGATTGCGAAAAAATGATTACAATTGCAGATAAGGCAATGTATCAGGCGAAAGGAAATGGACGCAACAGGACTGAGGTCATAGTATTGTCCGGGGTTACTTAAAGGGAATATAGAAATAAAGATGGAGAATTTCTCGGGCAGGGAAATTCTCTTTTTATAAGGACAATATTATTAAAAGGGGTCTGTAATGGGTTGCAAGTATATAAAAATCAATGATATTATGTTATTTTTAAAAATAGAAAAAATTATAAGAAAATTTTTATTATAAAGGTGCCAATCCACGCAGGGCCTATATTTTATCCAGATATTATTTTTTTATTATACCATATTGCAAAAAATAATTTAAAACACTTATATAAAAATCAACTTTTTATATAACTATAATTACATTGACACTATAATGGGTGACTTATATAATTATATTAGGGGAGAATTCTTATGTCAGCCAGTTATTTTGACGATAATGTAAAACCAATTGACAGGATTAATTACCTGGAATTAACCCTGAATGAATGTGGAAGGGAAAAATGCAGTCCTTTAAAAAGGATTAATTCCTATGCTAAGGGGTGGCATGTTTTTCATTATATCGTATCAGGCAAAGGAACTTTTGTGCTTGAGGATAGAAAATATAAATTAAAAAGAGGGAATATTTTTTACATTCCGGCGGGATTTGAGGCAGAATATTACCCGGATACCTATGAGCCCTGGAGCTATGTCTGGGTTGGGTTCTCGGGTATTGATGCAGATGATTATCTCAGTGCTTCAGGCTTTTCCCTGGAAAGCCCCATTTTTTTTGATGAAGAAATGATCCTGAATGATTTCTTTTATCAGCTGGTATCTGCCTATAATCATTTTGGCTGCCTGAATATACGTTCACTGGGTTACCTGTATATTATCTTTTCTTATCTGATCGAAATGAATAAAAACAAGCAGAATATTGCCATGAGTATCAAAGGGAGCCATGTTAAAGAGGCTATTGAATTCATTAGCTATAACTATCAATTTAATATCAGTGTGAGAGATATTGCAAACAGCCTGAACTTAACCTCTAATTATTTATCCAGTATCTTTAAGTCGGAAACCGGCCTTACTACAAAACAATTTCTGACAAGATACAGGATGGAGAAGGCCTGTTCCCTCTTAAAAACTAAAAATAAACCTATAAAGGATATTGCCCAGGCAGTAGGCTACAAAAACCAGCTTCATTTTTCCAGTGAGTTTAAGAAATATATGAAGATGAGCCCGAGTGCTTACCGGAAAATACTCTTAAAACAGGAGAGTGAAAATGAATAAAAATTACCTAATTCTGGTCCTGCTGGTTCTTTTCATGGGATTAACAGCCTGTAATTTTCTACGGGCCCCATATCAGGATTATGCAGATTTGGAAATAAGCTATGAACCTACTATCGGTGAAAGACGTAACTATGAGAGTCTTAATGATTTAGTCTTGCTCTACGATGATCCTACAGCAAAAACACTTAAGGTACAGCCTGTAGAAGGATTAAGAGATGATTTTATCATGGGGGCTGACCTTTCAATGGTAGCGAGGGTTGAAGAATGTGGCGGCGTCTATTATAATGACCGGGGCGAAGAACAGGATGTTTTTGAGATACTGAAGGAACACGGTATTAATTTCCTGAGAATCCGTTTGTGGAATAATCCTTTTGATCCGGAAACTGGCGAATCCTATGGTGGCGGAGGGAATGATATTAATACGGACCTGATCCTGGCCAAACGGGCAAAACGGGTAGGGATGAAAATCCTTCTGGATTTTCACTATAGTGATCACTGGGCAGATCCCCAAAAGCAGAATGCACCACGTGAATGGCTTTCGCTTAAGCTGGATGAGGTGGAAAAAAGACTATATAACTTTACAAGAGAAACCCTTGAAACCTTTGCAAAACATGGGGTTCGGCCCCATATGGTGCAGATTGGTAATGAAATAAACAATGGAATGGTCTGGCCTTATGGCCGGCTGTATTATAATGTTCCTGTTACTTACGAAAGGCTGGCCAACCTTTTGAAGGCAGGTGTAAAAGCTGTACGGGATGTGTCACCGGATATCCAGGTGGCTATTCACCTTGCTGAGGGGGCTTCCTTTGATCAATTTGATTTCTTTTTTGGAAAATTAAAAGAATTTGATGTAGATTATGATATTATCGGCTTATCCTATTATCCTTACTGGCATGGCAGCTTAAAGGATTTACAGTATAATATGGACAATATAAGTATTAAATATGGAAAACCGGTAGCTGTCATGGAATATGCCTATGGTTTTACAGATAAGTATAATGAATATACGGAAAATATATATAATTCAGGCATGGAGGCCGGTTATAAGACCTCTTTTCAGGGCCAGGCAAGTTTTATCCGTGATGTGGTTGATGTTGTTAACCGGGTTCCTGGCAACAGGGGTCTGGGTGTCTTCTATTGGGAACCGGCCTGGCTGCCTGTCAAAGGGGCAGGTTGGGCGGAAGAGGGTACAAAGGCTACCTGGTCAAATCAGGGCTGGTTCAGTTATTCCGGCAAAGCCACACCGGTACTGGATGTTTTTCAACTGGTCCGCACTGCAGAGCACTTTGAACCTGCGATACTGGAGATAGATGAAGAAATACAGGTTCAGATAAATATAGCAGCAAAGGAAACACTACCTGAAAGGATACCTGCTTTCACTGAATTACATTCCTATATGGAGGTGCCTGTCCGGTGGGATGATGTCTCTTTTGAAGGTCCCGGTGAATATAAAGTAAGGGGTATTGTTTCCCGGGCTGGAAGGGAATACCCTGTGACTGCTCATGTAACCGCAATTGAGAACTATATACAGAATCCCGGCTTTGAGGACCGTGGTATCCTGGAGAAGGAAATAATTCCTCCCTGGCGGGGAGAACAGAGTTCAGAAGGGGTCATTAAATTCGAGTCGAAAAATCCGCGTACCGGAAGGAACAACCTGAATGTCTGGTGGGATTCAGCCTATACCTTTGATCTTTATCAGGAAATCAGGGATATAGGGAATGGTAATTACAGGTTGACTGTTTATGTGAGGAGTGATAGCAAGGATGCCCCGGATGTAGTCCTTTATGCCAGAGATTTTGACAATGAGGGTAGTGAGGTTGAGTCTGATGTGCTTCAGGTTACTGCCTGGCCTCACTGGCATGAGTATAGTATTAGCTTTACTGTCTCCAGTAACCAGGTCCGGGTGGGTATAAGAGGAAGCGGGGCTGCCGGAGACTGGATGCATATGGATGATTTTATTTTAGTCAGAGAAGAATGGGAATAAAGAACGGAGGTTTAAATTAATGAGAAAAATTGTTCCATTGAATTTTAACTGGCGTTATAGCAGGGTCTTTAAAGATGAGTATATAAGGAAGGACTATGATGATAGTCATTTCAAACGTGTGCACATCCCCCATACAAATCATGAGGTACCTTTGAATAATTTTAATGAGATGGATTATCAATTTGTCAGCTGCTACCGCAAAAGGTTCCATATTGAGGAAAAAAAGGAGGATTACAGGTATATCCTGAATTTTGATGGTGTAGGACACATAGCTGTTATTTATGTAAATGAGAAAGAAATTGGGAAACATTATGGCGGCTATACTGCTTTCCAGGTAGATATTACGGATGCTGTTTCCGCAGGGAATAATATCATTGTTGTTCAGGTGGATTCAAGGGAAAGCAACCCCATTCCTCCTTTTGGCGGTACCATTGATTACCTTACTTTTGGCGGAATTTACCGTGAGGTTACCCTGTATGTTTTAAATAAGAGCCACATCCAGGATGTCTTTATAAAAACACTGGATGTACTGGAGGTACCAAAAGTAGAGATTGATTTAAAGGTCAAGCTGAGTAAGGAGATGCTCATCAGGGTAAATGTTAATGCTCCTGATGGTAGACATGTAAAGACAGTTGAGCAATCAATAAATACATGTGAAAGCAGTATATTATTTCCCATGGGGGAGGTCCTCCTCTGGGACATAGATTCTCCTAATCTTTATGAAGTTATTATCGAATTAATTGATGGGAATGAAGTGGTAGATCAGGTTATTGAACATATTGGTTTCCGTGAGGCCAGATTTACGGCAAAGGGGTTCTATCTCAATGGGAGGAAGCTCAAGATCCACGGTATCAACCGCCATCAGCTCTATCCTTATGTGGGATATGCAATGCCCAAAAGCGTGCAGGAAAAGGATGCAGAGATTATAAGAAACCAATTGGGTTTCAACCTGGTCCGCACCTCTCATTATCCCCAGTCAAAGCATTTCATCAATGCCTGTGACCGTCTCGGTTTACTGGTCTTTGAGGAGATTCCCGGCTGGCAGTATGTGGGTGATGAGTCCTGGCAGGAGGTCCTGCTGGAAAACCTGAAGGAGATGATCATCCGGGATAGGAACCATCCCTCTATAATCCTCTGGGGTGTACGGGTAAATGAATCAGGAGATAATGAGAGCCTGTACAGAAAGACAAACCAGCTGGCGAAAGAACTGGATGGAACACGGGCTACAGGAGGTGTGCGCTGTTTTAAAAAGAGCCAGCTTCTGGAGGATGTTTATACCTATAATGACTTTAGCCTGACTACAGGTGATATTGTCCTCCAAGATGTCAGGGATGTAATAGGAGAGGACAGGGAGGTCCCTTATCTGATTACAGAATATCTGGGCCATACTTTTCCGACAAAGCGGTTTGACCGGGAAACCCGGCGGCTTGAACATGCATTGCGGCATGCCCGGGTTATAGATGCCTACCAGGGTGTAGAAGAAATCAGTGGGGCTATAGCCTGGTCCATGAATGATTATAATACCCACAAAGACTTTGGCAGTGGTGATAAAATCTGTTATCACGGTATCCTGGACATGTTCCGTATCCCTAAATTAGCAGCCTATACCTATATGGCAGAACATGGTAAAACACCTTTTATTGAGGTCTCTACCAATTTTGATATCGGTGAATATGATACCAGCTTTATTGACTCCGTTTATGTTTTTACCAATTGTGATTATGTGGAGGTCCTCCGTAATGGGGAGAGTATCGGGAAATTTTATCCGGACCGGGAGGAGTTCCCGAATATGAAACACCCACCTATCAGGATACCTGACCTTTTTGGGGATGTCCTGGTTGAGAAGGAAGGTTTGAGCCAGGAAGAGGCTGAAAGAATTAAAAGGTTTGTCAGGTCACTGGCCAGAAAAGGTGATCTGGATAAGCTGACAGAAAAAGAGCGTGCTATCATCAGTGACCCGGAGGAGCAAAAGCTGGCCTGGCACCTTTATGGCAAGTATGTGGCTAATTGGGGCGGAGAGAAAGTCAGCTATACATTTAACGGCTATATTGATGGTAAACTGGTTAAAACCATAGTTAAGGGTAATGTTGAGGAATATGATTTGAAGATAACCCCGGATGAGACTCTTCTCGTCATTGGTGATACTTATGATGCGACAAGGGTGGTTGTAGAGGAAGTGGGTAATAATGATAATTTGATCCAGTATGGTTTTGAACCACTGCAAATCAGTGTATCTGATGAACTGGAGCTTATTGGCCCTTCCCTGATTTCCCTGATTTCTGGCAAGGCAGCCTTCTGGGTGAAGACCAGGGATAAAGGTGGTACCGGTACTGTTACTGTGAGTTCGCCGAAATACGCTGCCCGGTCTATAACCATAAATATTGTGGACTCAACTAAATCCACTATGGTGGGTTGAGTTAATATAAATTATTTAGGAGGAGCGATATTATGAAAAGGTTTAAGGTTTTGGCATTGTTTTTCATGATCTTCGTGATGCTCTTTGCCCTGACGGCCTGTGACAAAAAATCAGAAAAAATTACTTTGACTGTCTGGGAGTCCACATTAGGTCCTGATGAGTTTATAAAACAGGCTGGAGAGGCATATACGAAGAAAAACCCCAATGTAGAGATTAAATATGTAAACGTGGAACTGGGAGATTCTTCGGGCCAGATTGCCCTGGACGGTCCTGCTGGCATCGGGCCGGATTTGTTTGCTGCCCCCCATGACAAATTAGGTGAATTAATTAATGGTGGCCATATCCTGGAGACTGTGGATGCGGATAAGGTAAGGGAAATGGTCCTGAGCTCTACTGCCAGCGCCCTGACTTATAATGGTAAGATGTATGGATATCCTGTTTCTGCTGAAACATATGCCCTTTTTTACAATAAGGACCTCATTGCTGAAAAGGATATTCCAAAAACCTGGAGTGAATTGAAGGAATTTGCAAAGAATTTCGATAAGCCGGGTAAGCATCCCTTCCTGATGGATGTGGGTAATGGTTATTATACCATTATATTCACAACTGGCGGAGGTACAAATCTCTTATTTGGTCCTGACGGAACAGATGTTGAAAACACCAATATTAATAATGAGATAGCCGTAGAAGGTATGCGGGTCTTCCAGGGTCTGAGAGAGGTTATAGATGTACCTGCAGCTGACCTTACAACCGCCTATTGTGATGGTGCCTTCGCTGCCGGTAATGTTGCTCTTTATATAACCGGCCCGTGGAATATTAAAAACTTTACAGATAGCGGAATTAATTTTGGTGTTAAACCTTTACCGGCAATGACAGAAGGAGGAGATCCGGTGGCTTCTTTCTCAGGAACCAGGGCCATGTTTGTTTCTGCCTACTCAAAGCATCCGGAAGAAGCAGCTGATTTTGCCAAATTCTTATTGACTGAAGAGATGCAGAGACTAAGATTTGAACTAACCGGTGGTGCCTTACCGTCCATCGATGTAGAAGTGGACAGCCCTTATGCTGAAGGTTTCCTGACCCAGCTTGAATACGCCTTCCCCATGCCTTCAATCCCGGCTATGGGCGGATTCTGGGATTCAATGAATGCCGCCAGTGCCAATATCTGGGATGGGGCAGATATTCAGGCTGAGCTGAATGCTGTTGATGCAGCAATTAAAGCTGCTGCAAAATAAGAATATAGGGGATGTTTATCATCCCCTTTCTTATACTATGGAAGGAGGGATATCATGAAACGGAATATGGAAAGCCTGACAGAGAAGAAAGTAAGAAATACTTCACTGTTATTTATGGGACTGGCCCATATTCTCTATTTAAAGGACTATCTAAAGGGTACTGTTTTTGCCCTGATTGAGTTGTTATTTTTAGCTTTTATTCCAAAGATGATCAAGAATATTAATAACTTAATTACTTTGGGTACACCTAAACCTCATTTGCCTATCTTTCAAAGAGATAATTCAACCTATATGCTTTTTGATGGCATCATAACTATAATCTTTATCCTGCTTTTTTTCCTTATGTATTATATATCAGTTAAAAGTGCCAGAAAGAGCTACCAGGAATACAAGATTAAGGGTAGGAGAAAGAATTTCAGGGAATCACTTGCAGATATATCAACAGGTTCCTTTTCCCTTTTTGGATTATTACCTGCACTATTATTGGTAGTATTTTTTGTACTGGTTCCCCTGATCTTTTCGGCCTGTGTAGCCTTTACCAACTACTCAGCCCCAAACCATATTACACCAAATAATGTGGTGGACTGGGTCGGACTGGATAATTTCAGAACCCTTTTTGGTGGTGATATACTCTGGGGAAAGGCATTGGGCCGTGTTTCTCTCTGGACACTGGTCTGGGCCCTTCTGGCAACGACCACCTGTTTTTTTGGAGGCTTTATCATTGCAGTAATTCTCCGTGAGAGCAAGATTAAGATAGCGCCGGTTTTCCGCGGCATCTTTATTCTGCCCTATGCCGTTCCATCAGTTATCAGTATGCTGGTCTGGCAGAATCTCCTGAATGGCAGTTTCGGGACTGTTAACCGTACATTGATGAAGTTGGGGATAATTGATAAGGTAATTCCCTGGCTTAGTGATCCCTGGCTGGCCAAGTTTACAGTTGTGATGATAAACCTTTGGGCAGGCTATTCATATTTCATGTTACTTACAACAGGCTCAATGACTGCAATCAGCCAGGATATATATGATGCAGCAAGGATTGACGGAGCAAATAGTTTTCAGGTCTTTAGTAAGATTACATTTCCTTTAGTAATATACCAAACAATGCCCTTACTGGTCATGTCCTTTACTCACAATATAAATAATTTTGGGGCTATATTCTTCCTGACAGGAGGCAAACCAGTTGTAGCCGATTCTGCTACAACCAGTGCCGGCGGTACAGATATACTGATTACCTGGATCTATGATTTGACGATTAACCTGCAGAAATATAATATGGGTGCAGCCCTGGCAGTCATGATCTTTATCATCCTTGCTCCCTTTGCTATTTTCAATTTCAGCAGGACAAAGTCCTTTAAGGAAGGTGAATTGTGATGAGGACACTGAATAAGATAATTATCTATATATTCCTTATTGTGACGGCGCTTATAACCATTTATCCCCTGTTATATGTCTTTAGTGCTGCCTTTTCAAAAGGGCAGAGTATATCTGCCCTGAACATAATTCCTTTTGGGGATGGTATCAATTTTAATCACTTCAGGTATTTATTTAAGGAAACCAATTATTTGAATTGGTTTAAAAACACCTTTATAGTTGCCGCCTTGACATCAGCCCTGACTGTTCTGATTGCATCACTCAGTGCCTATGTTTTTTCACGGTTTAATTTCACCATAAAAAAGACCATGCTGATGACTTTATTGATATTACAAATATTCCCTTCGATGCTGGCCATGATTGCCATTTATGTTCTCCTTTTGCGGATGAGGGCCCTGGATACCTTATGGGGGCTTGTCCTGGTATATGTAGCCGGCAATATACCATATAATACCTGGTTAGTAAAAAGTTATATGGATACTATTCCCAGGAGCCTGGATGAATCGGCCAGGATTGATGGGGCCAGCCACCTGACAATCTTTTTTAGGGTGATTTTACCTGTTGCTACACCAATCATTATCTTTCTGGCTATTGTAACATTTACTGCCCCCTGGATGGACTTTATCTTTCCCAAGATGATACTCAGGTCACCGGAAAAGCAAACCCTGGCTCTGGGCCTTTTTGGTTTTGTGACTGATAAAAAATCTGAGTTTGGCTCATTTGCTGCCGGCTCAATACTGGTAGCTATTCCTTTTATAATATTCTTTATATTGGGCCATAAGCATATGATCAGCAGTTTTGGTGCCGGAGCAGTTAAAGAATAGAATTTGGTTTAAGAAAACCTCTATAAAAAATCAGGATGCATGGCCTCAACAGGAGATAGGAACCATGCATCCAGATTTTCATAACCTTGACTGCTCGACAGGACTTAGTCTAAAACTCTGGCTTAGCTTGTATAAATTATAGATGAGTCCTTATTAAAAACTGCTTAAAACTGCTGGCCTGATTGATTGGCCAGTGAGTTTTGATAAGCCTCAATCATCTTTCTTACCATATGGCCGCCGATAGCACCAGTATCCCTCGTGGTCATGTTTCCATAATAACCACTCTGGGGAATCTGGATACCCAGCTCATTGGCAACTTCATACTTAAATTTTTCCATTGCCTGGGCAGCCAGAGGATTAATCAGGGTATTGCTTTTTTGGCCTGTACCCAAGGATATAACACCTCCTTTTCCGCTTTCTATTATTATTTTGTGAAGCTGGGCCTAAAATATACTGGAACTATTTAGGTTTATGCATTCTCCAGTTATCTTTATAATTGTAATATTTATAAAATGGTCCAGGATGGACTTATTGATACAGGAATAAACTGTTTAAAATCTGCTGGATATAAAATCCCTCCATTTCATAAAATACTCATGGAGGGAAAAGCAGTGCAGAGAAAAGAGAAATTTGTTATTGTAATATTATTGTATTTTCTTTTATTTTTTCCACTAAAGGCTGAAGATACGGTATTTAAGGGTGATAGCTGGAATTTAATAAATTATTTTAGAATCGATAAAGCCCTGAAAAAATATATTCAGATCCAGGATGAGGGTGGCTGGCCTGTTCTACCGGCTGATATTATTTTGAAAAAAGGTGATTATTCCCAACATATTCTTACTTTGAGGCAAAGGTTAAAGATAACTGGAGATCTTTCTACTGCCGGGAATGAAAACTTATATCTTTTCGATGAAGAAGTGGAAGAAGCAGTAAAGAGATTCCAATACCGTCATGGCTTGATAATAGACGGTATAGCCGGGCCGGAAACCCTGGCTGCCATGAATGTGTCTGTAGCCGGGAGAGTCAAGGAACTGCGTCTGAACCGGGAGAGGATATTCAACCTTTTTGATACCTATGTAGGGAGATATATCCTGGTCAATATCCCTGCCTATGAGCTAAAAGTAATTGAAAATGGTAGAGAGGTCCTGCAGATGAAGGCTATTGTAGGAAGTCCAGGCAGTAAAACCCCTGTATTTCAGGATGAGATTGAATACCTGGTATTTAACCCTAGCTGGAGGATTCCTATCAGGAAAAGTGTCCGGGATATCATCCCGATAATAAAAAGCGACCCCGCTTATCTGGAGAGAAAAAATATCCGGATTTTTGATGGCTGGGATGAAGGTGCCAGGGAATTGCGGGCAGAAGAGGTTAACTGGGATTATTATGATTTGAGTAACTTTAATTTAATGCTGGTACAGGAACCAGGACCCCAGAATGAATTGGGGAGAATAAAATTCATGTTTCCCAATGAATACCTGGTCTATATACATGATACACCTGCCCGGGAACTTTTTGCCTATAAGGATAGGGCGTTTAGTTCCGGCTGTATCAGGGTAGAGAAACCCCTGGAGCTGGCCCAATATTGTTTAAAGGATTACCCGGACTGGAATCTGGATCGTATTATCTCGGTTATAGCCAGGGGTGAGCCTGTAGAAGTATATCTGGAGGAAAGTATTCCGGTGGTAATCGTTTACTGGACTGCCTGGGTGGATGAGTTGGGCCTGGTTCATTTCCGGAAAGATATCTATAATTACAACTAAGTACAATTCCAGGGGATACTTCCTGGAATTTATTACTTGAAAGGAGGATTTTATTTCTTTATAATGAATTTAAATGTATATAAATAAAAGTGAAGAAATTACCAGGTTGGTGTGGGAGAGGAGATAGTAAGGTGATCTGGAATGAGAAATTTGAGACCATGCCCGGAGAAGAGATGAGGAAGTGGCAGGGCGAAAAATTAAGGGAAATGATAGAACGGATATATTATAATGTACCTTTTTACCGTAGGAAATTACAGGAATTGAACATATTACCTGAGGATATAGAGGGGATAGATGATTTAGCCCGTTTACCCTTTACTACGAAAGAAGATTTGAGAGATAATTATCCCTATAATCTTTTTGCAGTACCCATGAGTGAAATAATCAGGATTCATGCCTCTTCAGGTACTACCGGGAAACCTACTGTAGTCGGTTATACCCGTAGGGATATAGCCCACTGGTCAGAGGTAGTGGCCAGGATATTAACCAGTGCCGGAGTTGAACGTGATGATTATATACATGTTGCCTATGGATACGGGCTTTTTACCGGCGGCCTGGGTATCCATTATGGTAGTGAAAAGGTAGGGGCTACAGTAATCCCTATCTCGGCAGGGAATACGAAAAAGCAATTACAACTGATGGAGGATCTGGGCAGCACTGTCCTGGCCTGTACACCATCCTATGCTTTATATCTGGCGGAGACCATTGATGAGTTGAATATAGAACGGGATAGATTAAAGTTAAGGATAGGGATTTTTGGTGCAGAGCCCTGGACAGATAGTATGCGGAAAAAGGTGGAGGAAAGACTAAATATCAAGGCCATTGACATATATGGTTTAAGTGAAATAATCGGTCCGGGGGTAGCCAGTGAGTGTGAATACCAGGAAGGTTTACATATAAACGAGGACCATTTTATACCGGAAATAATTGATCCGGAGACCCTGGAGGTTTTACCGCCTGGTGAAAGGGGTGAACTGGTTTTCACCACTGTGACCAAGGAGGGTCTGCCCTTATTAAGATATAGGACAGGTGATTTAAGCAGGCTGATCTATGAGAAGTGCCGCTGTGGCAGGACCCTTGTCCGTATGGAAAAATGTCTGGGCAGAAGTGATGACATGCTAATCATCAGGGGGGTTAATATTTTTCCTTCCCAGATTGAGAGTATATTACTGGAAATGGGTGAAACTGAACCCCATTACCGCCTTGTTGTCGATAGGGAAAATAATCTGGATATACTGGAGGTTCAGGTAGAAGTAGGAGACCAGTTCTTCTCTGATGAAATCAAGAAACTGGAACAACTGACAGCTAAAATCAGGAGAAATATTGAGAGTACTCTGGGAATCAGTGTAAAGGTCAAATTGGTTGAACCTAAAACCTTTGAGAGGTATGAAGGAAAGACCCTGCGGGTTATCGATAGACGGAAACTGGATTAAATTTTTCATCAGGGGGGAAGAAGATGATAATTAAACAATTGTCTGTGTTTCTGGAAAACAAGGCAGGGCGGCTGACGGAGTTGACCGGGATTCTGGGCAGAGCAGGAATCAACATGACAGCCTTAAGTATTGCGGACACTTCCGAATTCGGGATTATACGTACTGTCGTATCAGACCCTGAGAAGGCTTTACAGATCCTGAAAGAACATAATTTTTCAGTAAGTTTGACAGATGTGGTCTGCCTGACAACGCCGAATAAACCGGGAGCCCTGGCCCGGGCACTGGAAATTTTGTCTGTAGAAGGGATAAGCATCGAGTATATGTATGCTTTTTCAATCGGCGAAGAGGCCTTTATAATCATGAAGACAGAGGATATCAACAGGACTATTCAGGTCTTGAAGGAAAATGATATGCACTTAGTGAAGGCTGCCGAGTTAAATAATAAGTGATTTCAACATAATAAGTAAATGCCAGTGTAATTAAGGAAAAGATATTTAGCCATCATAAGAGCAGAGATGTTTATATAAGGAGTGTAAGGAATTTGCAGGAGATCAGCCGTAAAATCATATTAATTATAGCTATTGTCATTTTGATACTTTTGAGCGGAGTACTGATTTGGGACTATATGACAGGGGGCAAGCTTCTTTTATCCACCAGGGTACTGAGACTTCTTTCCGATGCGGAAGAATTGAGAGAATTTATCCTGCAGTATGAATTTTTTGCTCCCCTGATACTCTTTTTAATCCAGTTACTGCAGGTTATTATTGCCCCTATTCCTGGTAATGTGACTATTTTTATCGCCGGTAATTTATTTGGTTCCTATTTAGGTTTGCTCATAAATACTCTCTCCATCTATCTGGGTTCCCTTATTGCCTTTTATCTGGGCAGGAGATTTGGAAAACCCTTAATTCTGCGGCTTGTTGATGAAGAGACTTACAGGAAGTATAACAGATTTTTTGAGAAGAAATACCTGGCAATCCTATTCCTTTTTTTTCTTTTTCCCCTTTTTCCGGATGATGCCCTTTGTTTATTGGCAGGCATTTCTTCGATACGCTTACAAACTTTTTTATTTATCCTGATAATCGGTCGTTTTCCCAGCATATTGGCCGGTACATTGATGGGGTCAGGTTTATTGGAACTTTCCATACGGGAGTGGTTTATCATTGCCATTCTTTTTTTCCTGGGCTTAATCATAATACTTATTTACGGTAAACAGATTGAAGAATGGCTTTATAAAAAGATTGTCTGGACAGGGTTAGAAGAAGAAAATGAATAAATAAGATAATAAAGAGGATATCTTTCTTTCTTGTAGAATATAAAATGTGTAGACATTTATATAATGGAGGGCTTTTTGTGGGCAGGAAAGAGAATGAATTTGTTGCGCTACCGGCTAATATTTTTCAAGACAGACGATTGAATGCGCTGGATATTTCTCTGTTGGCCTTATTTTTTTTTCTTTTAAAAAAAGAAAGGGGAACTTTACAACTGGATATTGATTCAGTAAAGGATAGACTTGATATCTCGAGAAACCAGTTTAAGTTAAGCCTGGAAAGACTGGAAAGGCTTGGCTGGGTCAAGGTTAAAGATTTTGATATATTAAGGGATTCCAGTATTGAATTATATATTGAAATTCCGGAATTACCTGCTGATCCCTATAACCAACCGGGAAGCATGATAGCAAAATCCTGGAATAAGTATTTTGGGAATAGATTAATTAAATATGAGGAAGTACAGGAGTTAAAGAAGTTTGTTCTTGACGGGATGGAAGAGGAACTGGTTTTAAAGGTTATGGAATACAGCGGCCTGAGGGCAGAGAGCCCATTTCATTATGCCAGGGCCATCTTGCTGGATCTCTATAGCCGCGGTATATTGACCCTGGAAGATTATAATAACGAGAAGGGGAAGGGGGAACTGGAGCATGGCAAACATTTTCCAGAAGATGATCGAAGAAAGAAAGAAGAAGCTGAGCAAAAGCACTCCCGCTTCAAAGCAGAGGAATACAGATAATAGGATACTTTATTATAGCGATCAGGAAGCAATCGAAAGGATATATCAAATTCTGCTGAAAAATGCCAGGATACCCCGGGAATACATCAATTGTTCCTTCAGTAATTTTGATTTTAGTTTTATGCCTGAAAATGAGCCCAAGGTAAAGGCTTTGAAGGAATTTGCCTTAAATTATGATAAATATTTTCGGAAAACCAACTCTCCTCAGTCAGTCCTGCTTTACAGCAGGAACAATGGTGTAGGGAAGACCCACATAGCTGTAGCTACAGCCAAGCTTTTATTATATGAAATTGCCAAAGATATCTTTAATTCTAATCCTTATGAATATAAACGCAGGGGAGTAATTTTAGACAGGATCAAATATAAAACACCTGTTTTTTTCATGAGTGAGAAAAAATATATCTGGTGTCGGAAAAGGTATTCATCTAAAAATGAGGATATAATTAGTTATGTGGAGGCCTGTGAAAAAGCCTTTCTCGATTCAGAATTCATTATCTATGATGATCTTTTCAGGGCCAGGGATACGGATTTTTATTTTGATGAACTGGAAGGGATTATTGATATCAGGTATGATAGCCAAAAGCCTATGATTTTTACCACCAATGTTAATATAAAGACCATAGATCAGATGGATCCGGAGATTAATCCCTTTGCCGGGAAGGTAATCCATGGAGCCTATTTGTTATCACGGATAGAAAAAATGACCAGGGGATATCAATTTGAGTTTGCTGATTATAAAGACTACAGGAAAGTGGGAGTTTATTAAATTAGAGGGTAACCTGGACTTTATCGAGCAGGGAGGCTATAAGCAATGCTGAACAGGACTGAGGTTCTAAAAAGACTCTTATTAATACGCAAACAGATATATAATAAAGAAATGCTTATGGATCATCCTCCATCTATTGATGATATTAAAGTTAGAAAAGAGCTGGATCTTTTAATCAAAGACCTGATTGGGGATCATTTCTCAGCAGCAGACCAGGAATCCCTGGACATGATTTTATTAAAGGCTATCTGTGGTGATATCTCTATTGAGATGGCTATTGTTGCTATTAAAGAAATTATTTATACTTATTATCAGGGGAGGCAAGAAGAGAAAAAAGGAAATAAAGAAGAGTTAAATGCATATTATAATAATGGCTATCGTTAGTTGGCTATAAAAAATAATATGAACAAATAAGTTAAAAGGGGAAAAGGATAAAAGATAATTCATGTGTGATATGAAAAAAAGAAAGTGAAATGAGATAATATATATGTGAAAAGAAAAAGAAAATAACTTGACAAGATTTATCTGATATGCTATTATAAGAGTTGTCCTAAAAAGGGTAGCCTGTAGTGTTTACTATGCGAAGGTGGCGGAATTGGCAGACGCGCTAGACTTAGGATCTAGTGGGTATTCCCGTGCGGGTTCGACTCCCGCCTTTCGCACCATAACACAGATAGTAACCCCGATTGTTGGCAAGGCCAAATCGGGGCTTAAATTTATCTTAAATAGATATTAAGCGGAATAAGAAAATTTCATAAGGAGGCTTATCATGGAAGTTGCAAAGGAAGTCCTGGAGGGCAATAAGGTAAAATTAAAAGTAGAAATTGAAAAAGAAAGGGTAAATGATGCCCTGGATAAGGCTTACAGGAAAGTTGTTAAAGATCTTGCTTTACCCGGTTTTCGGAAAGGCAAGGTACCCCGCAGAATTCTGGAAGCAAGATATGGCAAGGAAGTCTTACATAGTGATGCCTTTGATATCCTGGTTCCCCAGGCTTATATGGAAGCAGTAAAAACAGCTGAGATTGAGCCCATTGATCAACCAGAGATTGAAGATTTTTATATTGCTGAAAATGAGCCGGCTACTTTTACAGCCATCGTACAGTTGAAACCGGAAGTGGAGTTAGGTCAATATACAGATTTGGGTATTGAGAAAGAAGCTGTAGAATTAAATAATGAAGAAATTGAAGAAGTTTTAAAGAGACAACAGGAGCAACATGCCTATCTGGAGACTGTTGACAAAGAGACAGTGGATGAAGGCGATTTTGCAATAATAGATTTTACAGGCTATGTTGATGGAGAGGAATTTCCTGGCGGTTCTGCCGAGGAATATACCCTGGAGATAGGCTCCGGTTATTTTATCCCTGGTTTCGAAGAACAATTAGTCGGTCAAAAAGTCGGTGAAGAAGTAGAGGTCAAGGTAACTTTCCCGGAAGATTATCAAGCTGAAAATCTGGCCGGCAAGGATGCTGTTTTTAAAGTTACTATAAAGGAACTCAAGGTAAAAAGATTACCTGAACTCAATGATGATTTTGCCAGGGAGCTCGGCGAGTTTGATACCCTGGATGAGTTAAAGGAAGATATCAGGGAGAATCTCCTGAAGCAAAAGGAAGATCAGGTTCAAAGGGAATATGAAGAAAAGCTGCTGGAAAAAATCAGCGAAAATGCTGAAGTAGATGTCCCGGATGTACTGGTTAATAATGAACTGGATATGATGCTGCAGAACATGGACTATACCTTAAGACAGCAGGGTGTTAATATTGAGCAGTACTTCAATTTTGTGGGAATCGATCCAGAAAATTGGCGCCAGGACAACTGGGAAATGGCTAAAGAAAGAGCCAAAATAAACCTGGTTCTGGAAGCTATTGCAAAAAAAGAAGGAATTGAAGTCAGTGATGAAGAAATAGATAATAAGATTCAGGAAATGACTGAAGGTAGTGAACAAAAACCGGAACAACTGAAAGCTTATCTGCTGGCCAGCGGGCAGCTGGATGGCCTGGTTCACTCCATGCTCATGGGTAAGGTCTACGAGTTTTTAATGGAGAACAACTAAATTTATAAATTGTTGGCTGTTGGTTTAAAGAATATCCTTTGAGGGAATAATGGTTTTAGAGGAGGGATCTATAGTGCCGTTAGTTCCAATTGTTGTTGAACAGACTAATAGGGGTGAACGCTCCTATGATATTTATTCAAGGTTGTTAAAAGACCGGATTATATTT
>Ga0209537_1002668_pt1 | contig 17445 bp, 21 predicted proteins | sample BioPla4DNA1_FD_187698 | JGI IMG/M metagenome (GOLD analysis project Ga0209537, IMG submission 187698) | Biogas fermentation microbial communities from Germany - Plant 4 DNA1 (SPAdes) (version 2) | ecosystem: Engineered > Bioreactor > Anaerobic > Digestate | place: Bielefeld, North... | reverse complement strand
GGAAGAGCGTCTAGTGCTTGCTGTATCTCTACATGGTCATCTGTTCCATCACAGAGATAATCGCAGTCGTTTAGTGTCCAACCTGCCGTAGAAGTCCCGACTACAAAACGAACGGTACGTGGTCCACCACCACCGCCGCCGCCAACCTTAGCTAATTCCGTTAAAATTTTCGCTGCTGACCAAACGTCAATTTCACTTGTACCTTCATCATTAATTTCTCTATGAATTTCTTCATTTTCCACATGATCTCTGACGTTCTTCTTGCACCGCTCTAACTCCCCCTGCGTTCTTACTATACTGTTCTGAACTTCGTTTATATCATCAGCTTCGACCGTATCTCCGGGGGTTTCATAACTCACATAAATAAATGGAGCATCAGTAGTTACTCTCAACCATGTTTTCCAGGGTGTTTCTTCAGACTTTGAAGCGACAAAATTAACAATCTCTTGTCCTGTCTTATTTGGACCTGTAAATACTCTTATTTTATCCACATTATCATGGGTCAAATAACCTTCAAAAACCCCGTTTATAACCTCTAATTTTTCTTCGATCTCATAAACACCGTGTATTTTTTTATTCAATTTTTCCGAAAACTGATCAATGTTTTCTGGATATGCCACTATATCACCTCCAGCTGAATCGTTCCTAATACAGCTACTTCATCATCAGCTAATTCAATATTGCTCGTCTGCCCATTAATAGCTAGATTTTCATAATCAATAATTGGCGCTACGTCCAATAAAATATTCCCAATCCTTACGGGACGCACAAATTTATCTTTGAATGCCAATCCCTTTAAATATTCTGCCACTGCATCTCTAAATACGGTTCTCACTTCATCAATATCTACGCCCATAGGCAATTCCACACCCACACTAATATTAATTTCTACTTCAGTCGCTGGTACAACCGTCACATCTGCGCCGATTGGTCTTTGTGTTTCGATATGATCTTCCACCGCTTGCCTCACAAACTCGCTTACCGCCCGTTTATCGGGATCTATCAAAACAACTTTAACCGTTCCTGGACCATTCCAAACTGGAATTACATTAGCGTCACCAACACCGGGGACTTCTCTCGCCCAAATAACATAATGAGCTTGATTTCCACTTGTGGCTGGGGCTTGCGCTTTTAATAAATATCGCTCTCTTAACGATTCATCTGATTCTTCTTCTTCCCCTGGGCTTAACACATCAGCTAATTCCGCCACTCCCAAATCGGGTATAGTTTCGATTGGTATTAAGTTACCAAAATCTTTATTTCCAGCTTCACCTGGAGTTTCGCATTCTAACACGAATCTTCCCGTTTCTAACTTTTCTAACACAACGTAATTCAATAATTCTAACGAAAACCTACTCCCCAACGGTACATCCATCGGATTATTATCACTATCAAAAAATAAACCCAACCTTTTTGCTTTTGTGGCTGGGTGTCTGGTTAAACCTAATTCGGCGGCTCTTCGATCTAAATATTCACCGCTTGATGTGGTTACAAAGACTAAATCTAAAAACGTATCTAACTCAATATATTTCTGCGCTAATTCCACCGCCGCTGGTGCGAGTGCGTTATAAATAACACTACCCTCTCGCTTATCTAATATATTCGGTACCTTATCAAGCATTTGCTTTAAGATGGTCTCAAATGTCATATGTTCATACATTAGATACTCACCACCATTTCTTCGTCCACTTCTCCAAAAATTGTGTGGACTACAAAAGTAACGTGGATTTTTCCTTTGGTTATTTCGAATTCAAAATTATCAACGTTAATAATACGATCATCTTGTGTAAGTGCTTCTGTGATTCTTCTTTTTAACTCCACACAAACATAACTCACTTCTTTCCCGTATAAATCCTGCAATTCTATCCCATAATTCCAGCTATAAATCAAATATTCATATCGTTCTGTGTTGAGAATACAATAAATTGCTTGTTTAACAGCATCTAAACCGTCAATAACTCCACCAGTTACCAAACTATATGTTCTATTTGGCTGTGTTTCAATTGTAAAATCATTTTGCAATCCATTATTAATTTCGGGTATCATTTTACATCACCCTATCCAAAACAATATACCGTTGACCACCCTGTTCTTGTATCATTAAAACCTCATCGCCTGTTTTCAGTGCATTATGAACTGTGAATTTTTTCCTACCTTTGTATTCGTGTCTATGGGTGGAATCGAAACTAGCTGGAAGAGTTGGCCCTTGAGCATGATCGTGATTGTGAGATGTATTAAAGGAAGCATCTTCAGTCTCATGTTCTACAGTTATTTCCACTTCAAAATCAGTTACGTTCCGAGTTAGGATTAATTGATTTTCAGTTAAAGTTAATCTCTGTTCTACATTTATTTTTAGCGGTTCAACACCAACCACCGTTCCCAACACCACAGCCGTTGGTTTGGTTGCTCTGACAGCATCAACCGCTGATTGCTTCATTACGTTAATTAAATCAACAAAATCACCCAACGAATTCACCACCTCGCAAGGTTAAATCCATTCGGTGTTCTTGACTTTTGAATGTATGTTTGCACTTTTCAACGAACATCCAGTTATTTACAAAAACATCGCCTAAATTTAATCTAACCATAACCATTGAGCCGGCTCTAACTCGGATGTCACCTAAAACTCCTCTAATAGTTAAATTCCTGGTCTTTTGGTTGTATAGTTTTAATAAAGTATTAGCTTTTTCTTGTCCGTTTTCACCTTCTTTTAATTCGTCATAGAACTGAAGAACACCCCAAGCTTTTATATTAGCTTCATCTTTTACTGAATAAAATTTCCTGTTTTTGCTTTCTTCGTCTTTGTAATAAAGGACGATTTTGTTATAAGTTTCTTCATCAATACTTGTGGTATAATTAAACGTTTCTGCGGTTTCTTCATCAATAAGGAGGTTAACCTTCATATTTTTAATGTTTCTCAGTGTTAATTTCCCGAAATCATCATACAAAACATATAGTTCTTTGGTGTTCATTACAGTTATATCCAAAGCGTTTTGGATAATATCGAAGAGGGTTTCGTTATCTTCTGTTCTGGATATTCTATAACCTGTGTTTTCCAACGTTCCTGTTTTCAACAAAAAATCATCGGCTATCATCTTTACAACTTCATCTGCACGTTTGTTTTGGTATTGATATGTCCATTTATTTTTGAGGTATCGGAGTTGGTCATAAGCTGTCACACTAATTATTCCATCTTTATTCCGTTTCTTCGTAAAAACAAATCCATGAAAAACACCTTTATCATTTATCCGTAAAGTTATTTGATTTCCCTCAGTAAAGTTAATTACATCGTCTTTAATCACATTAAAAGTTAACTTCCCCGGTACACCTTTTCTCTCAGTCGACCAAACTACACCATCTCCTACAACCGGTTCGTATATTGTATTACCGTTTTGAATTAGTAATTGCATCATAACAATCACCTAAACCGGAATAGTTAGTACTTGACCGGGATAGACTTTGTTTGGATCTTTAATTTTACTTTTGTTAGCATTGTAAATTTTCTTCCACTGACTACCGTCTCCGTAGAATTTTTTAGCTATTTTCCACAATGAATCTCCTCTTTGCACTGCATAAGTTTTTGGTGTTTTTTTTGGCGCTGGTGACGTTGGAGATGGCCTGGGTGTTTCAACAGTAGCAGTTGTTTCACTTGTAAAATTAACTGTTTTCGTCCCATAATCCCGGTATTCTTTTAATTTGACTGATATCATCAAATCAAACCCATATTCTGAGCTTTCTTTGACTGTATAATCTTCAAGTGACACTTTTTTTTCAGTATCAAATAACAATGTTCCATCTGGGAGGGTTCGAATAACCTTAAAATAAAAGGGTTCCCTATTTACTTTTAATCGCTCTAATTCATCTAAATAATAGGAAGCTCTTTGTAAATTATTATCAACAAACGGATATCCAGCAACTTGCGGAATCAAAAATTCGAAATCAAATTCACTCAACCCAGCTTGTTTTAAAATATTTATTTCCGTGTCATTAATTAAATCTACAGTCTTATTTCGGTTATTAATTTTTAAATCTAACTTAGAGGGAGCAACCGGAAGTAATATTTCTCCTAAATAAAATTTATACATTACAGATGTACCCCCTCAGCCACCATTTGTAAAGCCTCAGTAACACCATCGGTCAAATAATCAATAACACCGTCTAAATCCACAGCGGAATTAACGTTGTTGGTAATTCCACCCATATCCACTTTAATTTCAGCTAACGTAAATCTGTTTATGGCTTCACGTTCAGCCAATTCACGAAGATGTTTTAAATCTTCTAATGTTAATTCGAGAGATTTTTTGATGTCTTTGGTGTTTTGAGCAATATTCGACACATCATTAAATAGAAAATCATAATTCCAACCTTGTTGTTCTTTTTTCGTTGCCGCTTCCGCTTGCAACTTTTTAATTTCGGCTTCTCTCTGAGCAGCTGCAGTTTTTGCATCCGCCCACATTTGATTCAATCTAGCGTCCCTTTTGCTAATACCAGCTTCAATTTGACTTCGATAATTCGCAAGCTCAGCTTCCCTCGCTTGTCTGGCGACTTCTTCTTCTAATTTTGCTGTAGTTCCAAAGGTTACCTGTTGAACAGTATCAATACTAACACCAGGTATTCTATTTAATAAAGTAATAAATTCATTAATAAGCCCGATTGCTCCATTGATCATGTTTTGAAGAATCATTAAAACGTTACTCTTCATATTACCTATAAAGTTCGCAATCGCTATACTTGCAGTTTTAATTCCAAGACCCAATCTATCCCATAAATTCAAAATCCAATATACACCAGTAAAAAATCCAATTTTTACTGCGTCCCATGCTTTTAAAATATTGTGCATACAGATTTTCCAAGCTATTTGGAGACCGCCCACTGATTGGACCCATCTATAAATAAAGAAGATAAGTATTCCAATAAGCGCTACAACCAACATTATAGGATTCGCCATTAATACCATATTTAAATGTTGTTGAGCTAAAGCTAAATTACCTGTAGCAAATGCCGCCGCCATCATTACAAGATGATAAAAACCAGCGGCTATTCCTGCCGTTCCCATTGCGGCTGCTTTTAATCCTGTCCATAATACTGCGGCTTTTGTGGCTATCACATATGCACCAACAGCACCAGCTAAAGCCCAAAAAACTGGTTCAATTTTTGACCAGTTATCATATATCCATTGAGCGCCTCTTCCTATTGCTTGAAGCACTGGGTTAAAAACTTCCAATAACATATTTCCCATTATATTCATAACTTGACCAAAAGTCATAGGTATATCATTAAATCGTTCATTAACTTCATCAGCCGATCTAAATACAGCCGCTTTAATTACATCGGCGGTGAGGCGCCCTTCTCTCGCCCAGTCTTTTAGTGTTCCTTTTGCTTTTACAACATTTATCATGTAATCTTCGATATGTTTTGCCAACAGTGGAGCATTTTCAATAATACTCCGAAATTCATCGCCCTGTAATCTGCCGGACCCCATCGCTTGAGTTAACTGATACATAGCCATAGCCGTTTCTCTACTTGAAGCCCCCGCAACAATGAAATTTTTATTCAATAATTCCGTAAAAGCAATGATTTCATCGGTAGAACCAAAAGCTTTTTCAGCTATTATTCCTAATTTTGCAACGCTTGAAGATATATCCAAAAACGAAGCTCTTGCTCTGTTTGCGGCGGTCATGATTTTTGCTTCTAATTTATCTACAGAACCACCATCATCAACGAGTAATTCCAATCTCGCTCTCGTTAAAGTTAATTGGTCTGTTAAATCAATAATTTTTCTTGCTGATTGTATACTGATGTATGTTTTGATTAAATTTCCCAGTTTCTTTTCAAGATTACTGGCGGCTGAAGCCCCTCGATTAAGAGATTCATTAAACCTGTTCTGCTGTTCTTCGTTTTGTCTTATATTTTCTTCCATCTGAACAATTGAAGCGTTAGCTGCATTTATCTGTTCTTTAGCATAATTAAAAGTTGCTGTATCAAACGTACCACTAGCGGCTCGGTCAAGTGCATGAAAGGCATTTATAGTTGCACTAAGAGCGTTACTTATATTTTGAAGCGGTCCAGTTACCACATCATATAACTGTATTCGTGTGCTAATACTTGCCATCATCTCACCTGCCTTTCATATAAAAAAAACGAAGGAAGTAAGATTTATCTTTACTACCTTCGTATTTTCTTCGTTTTTCTTTCCAAATCTTTTCGTTCTTTTTCTTCTCTTTCTGCTTTAATCTGAATGCACGCAATTATAAACGCTTTTTCTTCATCGCTCAATTTTATATACTCACTCGGAAGCATATGGAATTTATGGAGGCAATAGTAAGCAATATTAGCATCACTATCACCTCCTTCTATTAGTTTTTTACTTCTTCAACTTTATCATCGAGTGCCGAAAACCCATTGAAATTCTGAATAAACAAAAGTAATTCATTATATTCCCCAGGATCGTCAATCATCTCTTTTAACAAATCTTCAGGTGTTTTCACACCATAAGAATCCTGGAGTTCAGCATCATACAAGTTTGGAAATACAATTGAAGCTACCGCTAATTTCGTCATATATTCCGTAGCATCAAGTTTGTATCTATACATATTCGGTTTACCAGGAATTGGTACTTCACGAGTGCATTCGTCTCTGAGTTTCTCATCCTCTTTAGTTTTGATTGGACGGATTTCCCACAATAGTGGCTCTCCATTTTCATCTACTAATGATTTTGTGGCCGCATATTTAGTGTTTTCTTTTACTTTTTTATTTTGTTTTAGAAATAACCTCAAGTTTGACATTTAATCACCCCTTTACATACCCATTAATAATCTAAATTCCTCAGGCATCTTGAAATCCTCAAAAGTCCCTTCAATTTCTTCATCCAAATATTCACCATCCGCATCAAATTTTGCAAGTGTACCGCCATTAGTAGTACAACCAAGTAAAACAATCGTCTGTCTACCAGCTGCGGAAGCTGGGTCCTCATTTGTAATTTGGATTTCGAAATAAGTATCGATACCTGTGTTTTTATAATCAACTAATAGTTTTCTTAACACAGAGGTATTATAATGAGCTGTTCCGCTGAAACTCCCAGACAGACCAACAGTTTTATGCCCTCGCATAACTCGCCCTAAAATCGGAACTTCAGCTTTTGTTTTCTCAATCGTCGCTTCAAAATTGATCAAGTTCATGAAGTTATATCTGTTTCCGTTAATAGTAATAAAACACTCTGCAGTTTTCGCTGAAATAGCGTCTTTAGACAACATCACATTAGCCATTATCACCCCTCCTTTAAGCTACAACGACAGTCATATACAACTGAGCCATAGCATTAACAACAGTAATTTTGTCATTTACAACTACCGATTTTTTACTTTCGCCAGGTTCAACAATAACATCTTCATCAGAGAAATCTTCAATAGCACCCAAGGCTTGTAATTCCTCATGATGTTTCACAATATCAGACCAAAAACTAATTCTACCAGATTCATTATTTTGAACAACGCCGAGATATTTAGTGTTAAACATTACAGCAATATCATTTGCAATCTGGTCAATAACTCTAATCGTCTGGTTATCCTGGAATATAGCACCTTTATCTTCAGTGAAAGTTACAAGCGAGTTGATATCAGAGAGCACACGAATGTCGGACCCAACTTTGTGGAACGTGAATTGTCCGTTTTTAATACTATCCTCTAACTGCGCCTGAGTGTAATCAGCTTCTACTGTATATTCCCCATCATATATCTTATTAAGATTAGATCTATTCACTGGGCACCCTGCGATTGCACCAGTAACCCAATAAACCAGAGCCGGTTCCTCTTCAGTAGCTTTATTCTTAACGTTGACTACACCTTCATAATCAGCAGCGTGATTATAGAGGACGCATTGGAATTTCTGACCAACTTCATCCCTCATACGTTTGGTGTAAGCTGCGTAGAGAGATTTAATGGTGTCATCAGTCGTTACAGCGCCGAGACCGTTAAAACTATATGCCTCAAACGCATCCAGAGCGTTCTGGTGTGCCGTTCCATCAACTATTCCATTATCACCCCCAACTAATGCAGTACCGGCAGTAACAGTTAATTGAGCGTCAGTTTTAAATGTCACAAAGTCATTATCTTGTAATTCAGCCGAGGAAATCACAGTTTGTTCATCCACAACAGTTGTTCCGAGTACGGTTTTAACATCAAACTTCTGATCATCATCAACATTGGTTTGGATAACAATTTTCAAATCATTTCCACGTGGTCCGCAGTATTTGGCCGTTGCAAATGCATTTGTGGCTTTAACCCCTCCACTGGTTAACCTATAGACATATAACTTTTGGATATTAAGGAACAAATCACGTAAACCTTTCAGGTTATCGTGAGAGTAATCGTAACCGAAGATTTTAAGCGAGTTCTTTAAAAAATCTTCCTTAGTTACCTCAAAAACTTCACCCTCAGGACCCCAATCCAACTCCAAAGCCATAGCTGCTATTCCTCTATCAGACAATGCAGATGTAGCTTTAGCCAAAGAAATAAAGTTAATATAAGCGCCTGGTAAGATTTTATTCTGCGCAATAAAAGTTCCACCACCAAGAGCCATTTATTTCACCTTCCTTTTTAAGAAACCATTAATGAGGTTGTCTACTTGCTCAAACGTGTACTGCTGGTTATCTTTGAGTAATACTTGTAAGATGTCTTTTCTGTGACTATATTTCTTCGAATCTAACAACTGTTCTTTAGCGAAAGTAATTTTTTCTTTTTCCACCTTAGCCATTCACATCACTCCTTTGGTCTAATGGTATAATCAATTTCTCCAATAAACTCACCTGGAATCCCAACTTTTCTAACGAATACATCATAATTAACAAAAAAATTCAAAACCCCATCGATTATCTCCCCATTCGTTTTAGAACCACGAACTAACTCCTCATCGACTTCGATTAGTTCTAAACAATCGTATAATCTTTCCTGTACTTCATTACATTCGTTGTATGGTTCATTTGTAGCGGGAAAATATTGAATACAAAACTGATGTGTTCTCCAATACTTATTACCTATAAACAAATCGTTTGTTGGATTTAAACAATTAATAAAAAAACAAGGCTCTTCCAAACCTTGTTCTATTGATTCAGTGTAAATTTCGTATTCATCCCCGAATTCGAGATTAAGAGCCATGCAGATTCCGTCAATTATCTTATTAATCATTTGAACAGTTCCTCCAGCTTCTTCCGGAGTTTCTTTTCTAAGATTTTGGGAGCTTGAGCATCAATTTCTTGTTCCGAAATCGTCAACATAAACCTTCCCCGGACCCAACCTTTATGGTTAACAGTTCTGTGCCCATATTCAACGTAGGAAGCGTAATGTACTGGATTAATTATTTCGATTTCATACATATTACCAGTTTTGGTAATAGGCAATGATCGAGCATAATTTGTAGCATTAGATTTACCACCGCTTTTAGCTTCCTCTTCAGTTTTCGCCGTCCAACCCCTTCGGAGCGTACCTCCAACTTTACCAGAACCAGGTGGATATTGGCCAACGGGAGTTCGTTTAATCGCTTTCCTAAGCAATCTTGCAGCCAGTTCTTTAGCGCAGGCTTCCATAAAATCATTCATTTGTAGTTGTAGTTCCGTTAATTTATCTCGAAGTTTCTCAAGCTCCTTAAAATCACAATCGCCCCATTTGACCATTACGTCCACCCTTTGAACAATTCCAACATTATTTCTTGATGAGTGGAATATACAGCGGGTTCTCCGGAGTTTTTGAATTCTGTTGTTCTGCCGTTTTGGGTTATAACTAGTTTGGAGCCAGGTTTTATTTGAAGTTCCGGAGGGAGGAATACTTTTGGCGTTTGAGTAATCTCTGTAGCAGATTCTGTCTCATTCGCTTTTGTTACTCTAGAGTGAGATAACCTACAAGGTTGATTCTCGATAACTGTTACTTCCTCGAAACCAGTTGATTTGTTGGCTTTTTTGATTTTTCGATACTCAATTACAGTACATCTTCCCGTATAAAGCGATTCAATCGCTCTTCTCGCCGCATTTACCATTTTAACCTCCTGTATTGAGCCAACACTCTGGAAGAAGGTTTTAATAAATGATTAATCAACGCATCCAGTCTCTGTTCCGGTGTTTTACTCCCATCAACAGCGAAAGTAACAGTTGTGTCTCCTTCACTGATTTGTTTGACAACCATTTCGAGATTAAAATTATCAGGAAGTTTCCCAGTGGCTTTCAAAATAAACAAATATTCACCAACAGCCATATCTACAGTAACTTGGTGTAAACCTTGCGGTATTTCGGTTTGGTTAGTGGCACTTAATATATAATTCTCAGCTTTTTCAATACATAAATCAACTAATTTCTCAGCATAAGTATCCACCACACAACCAAACATTTCAAGTTTTTGGATTACATCATTTTTTAGCATTCTTCTTACCACCTTTTTTCGGTTCTGGTTCCGGTTCGGTGGCGTTTTTCTTCTGATTTGCTAACACTCGTTCACGCAATTTTAGAATTCGCTTTTCTTCCAATGTCAGCTCTTTTGGCATCCCTCCACCCCCCCTTTAAATAAAGAGAGAGGGGAATTAAACCCCTCTCATTATGTGATTTTGCACACAAACTTCACAATACGAACAGCTTTCGGTTCGTATACTCTCACCCAGTTTGCGCCTGTGGCTAATTCTGTAAGTTTCGGAAATGCTTTCTCTGTACCGTCATCAGGCTCTACCCACTTCACCCCACGAGGATGGAGAATGGATATACGCCTATTAACGAGGATATCCTCACCAGCGAGAGAAAGACCTTGTCTCACAACTTCTGTTTGGAGAATATCGGGATGAGAACCGTTACCCCAGGCAATCGCACCTTCGCCAAACAAATAAACGATTGTTGCGCCAGTTTCTGTATCGACCGGAATACTATCATCCACAATAACACGCTTACCCATGAAATACGGCATTTCGACCTTACCGCCAGATTCTTTCTCATATTTAATCAAATCGTTTTTTGCGAGATGAGTTTCAGTAGCGCTGTGAATCATCATACCTGTTATTGCACTTTTTGCGTCACCCATCAACTGGATTGCATCTAAAAGAGTTTTGCCGCTGAGCAATTGAGCGTCAGAATCGGAAGCTCCAGTAATATCATGAATTTTGTCCTCCATACTCGGAGAATCAAAAATCCCATCAAGTACAGCGAGCAAAACCTTCTGATATTGTCTGTTCCAGTATGCGGCGAACAAATCAGCAATTGCCCTCATTGGATCATCGCCGGAAAGCAAAGCGCTCAATGCGTTCGCTCCATAAGATTTCACAAAACCAAGCTTCCTGGCCATATCCTTACCAGCTTCGATTTTACCAGGGCTGGTTTCTCCGGTATCATCCATAACTTCAAGATCACCAGTCAAATCTTTCCAATAAGGCATATTGACGAGTACATTGGGACCGCTTGCGAGCGCATCAAATTCCCTGTCATTTTGAGCAATTCCGCTCTTAATTAACTCAGACAACTCCATTGTCCTTTGAATGGTATACGGGGTAAATACACTAGGTTCAATAACATCAGTAATTCTAGTTATAGACATTATTTCATACCTCCTTTAATTATTAACCGGCACTATAAGGTGTAGCTTTAATAGTCATGGTTAAGGTATCAGTTTCATCTTCTTTAATTCGTTTCGTTAATTTAACTTTAAATTCAAAACTCCCATCTGTTCCATCAGCATCACCTTCAGTTCCCGCAATAGCGGGCGTATAGGACACTTTCTCAATTTCGTAACTAACATCATTGAGTTCCAACTCATCAATAATGGCCGCAATTGCCGCTATAATACTGGCTTCAGCTTCATCACCATCTGCAACATCAGTTTGATCCATTTCATACGTTTCTCCCGCAATAGCCGTTTTTACCGTTGCTACATCCAAAATAGATTGGACATCAGCGAGTCTGTTATCAACTTTGTCTTTAATCAGCAAAAGCTCTTGCTCTTCAAGAGTAAGCCTTCCACGTGTCCTGTTGATAAATTTAACTCTGTTGTTAATCAGAGTAGAAACTTCAGTCAAATTAGCCTTAGTTGCGGCTATTTTATCGCTGTTGTAAGTCAACGCATCTTCCCAACCCATTTCATCACCATCCTTAATTAGCGCTAGCCTGCAATTGTTGTGCCAGCTCTGGGTTTTCTCTAAGTATCCGACCTTGCTCAGTCAGATTAAAATGTTCTTTGGACCAAGGGTTCTTAATCCCTTTAGCGGTATTATCATTACTGCCGTCAGGCGGTGTAATACCCTTAAAAACACCTTTACCACTATCATCCTTCTGAACAAATAAAAAAGCTTTGCTCTCTTGCAAAGCTTTAATCTGGTCTTCCAGTCCAGTTTTAATGTTACCTTGTTCATCAATCTCAATTTTTGACTTATCCAATAAAGTAACAATCAAATCTGGATCGTGTACTTCTCCAGCAACAGCCAATTTAATAGCTGTAGTAACCGCCATGTCTTTGAGTTTGGTCTCGTATTCTTCTTTGGCGGTTTTATTCTCAGCCTGGAGTTTTTCGATTTGTTGTTTGAGCTGTTCGTTGTCACCAACAGACTTCTTAAGCTCTGTTAATTGTTTATCACGTTCAGCCAAAGATTTTTCAAGCTGTTTTTTAGCCTCGTTCACCTCGTCAAAACGGTGCTTTGGGATAAATCCTTCGTAGTGTTTCTCAACCTCCTTTGTAATATTGTTGATTTGTTCCTCAGATAAACCTTCAAGTAATTTTTTCAACCAATCCATTCATATCCTCCCTTTCATCTTCGCTTTTTACCCCGGTCGCGTCCGGTGATGTCTTGTTAGTTTTCGCCCAACAATACCAAAATGGCGAGATTAATTAATGGCCCGAAGGCGCTTGTTAACCTATTCTTTCTATGCGTTGAGGTTTTATTTGAGAAATACGCTGTTCTGCAATTTCGCAGTATTCTTCAGAAATCTCAAAACCAAGAAAATTTCTATTGTTTAATAAAGCCATTTTCGCTGTAGTTCCACTACCCATGAAAGGGTCTAGCACTAAGTCACCCTCATTGCTCCAACTGATGATATGGTCGTTGGCAAGTTGTTCGGGAAATATTGCAGGGTGTTGGAACGCTACCTTATCTTTTGTTGTTTTGTTGTACCCAACGTTATATTTCCAAATGTTATGTCTGTATCTGATAGAATTTCTCTTGTTTCCATAACCAGATCCACGGTGTTTGCTTCCGTCTTTTTCTCTTTGTATAGTTGTTATCTTTCCACCTGGGTTTACCGTATTTTCCATAATTGGATTAAATGTTTTTGGCTTTCCCTTGCTCAAAACAAACATATATTCAAAACATGGCTGATACCGGTTGTGTTGAATTGGCATTGGGTTATTTTTAGCATAAATCATCGTATCATGTAGATTAAAGCCTATCTCCTTGAAATATAATGCCTGTCGGAAACTCGTTCCTCTTTCACTACCTTTAATTGTTGCATCTCCTACTACCCAAACGACAACTCCACCTTGCTTTGTAACGCGGTAAAGTTCTTTTGCTATCGCTTTAAACTTCTCAAAACTCCAATGCTCAATGTTCCCGTTATATGTGCGTAGATCGTCATATGGTGGAGATGTGACCGTTAAATCAATACAGGAATCTGGTAACCTTCTCATGCCTTCCAAACAATCCATATTGTAAATCTTGTTTATTTCTAACAATTAACTACATCCTTCCAGCAATATGGCCCGCAGGTTGCGCATCGTTGAGAGGCTTGCGGGAACTGTTATTCTACTGATTTACATGCAATTTCTAATTCTTCATATTCTTTAATACAAATCTCCTCCCTCTTATTTCACATGCTTCTCCTTCCACTGTTTATAAGTTATATTTCCAGGCACATAATAAACTTCCCCATCCACTCCTCTGGCAGCTCTCTCCCCAAAATCATCATCAAAATACGGAGCAACAACTGTCCTACACCAAACATGGAACGGTGGGGCAGTAACACCAGCTTCGAAATCTTTCATTTCGAAGACTTTTCCATCCAATTCTTGACAAATTTCTGATGTGCGATCGTCCAACGTTGCCACTATCTCATATCGTTCTACCCCCAATTCTCGGAAAGCATCCCCCTGCGCCACAGTGGAAAAATATGACTGCTCTGTCATCACCAACCTTCCAGCATTGTTTTTAGACGTGTTCATTTTTTGGGCTATATTTCGGATCGCTTCATCCGGACCTTTACCCAGAATAGTCATCTGGGTTAACTCATTATGCAATTCACTTATTAATTTTGTTTTGTTTGTCCAAATCCGTTCGCTAAAGTTCTTACCATCCACAGCCCAGGGTTTGGATATAATCTTTGAGAGTTTATTCTGGTCAACAGAAGCTATATCCCAGGCGACATTAAAGCCTTTCTGAACCTCGAATAAAGTTTTATAATAGTCCTCCATGTATATTTTTTTCATCAAATCGTCAATTCCACTAAGCTGTTTATCAAATAAAGTCTCCAATGATTGTTGGATATGAACTTTCAAAGCTTCCAACCTCGAGATGTGAAACCTCGCTGAAGCATTCTCCAGTTGTTTCATCCACAACTGATTTAGTTCGTTTGCTTCCCCGAATCTGATATAATCCTCCACTGTCCACTTGAATTCAGCTAATTCTTTGGTATTCAACAACCTTCTAGCTTCACTCATGTCTATTTGATTGTTGACTGCAAATCTACGATACCATGTGTTTATCTGAGCTTCTATTTCTTGTAGAGCTTTTAGGTATTGTTTTTCTAGTTCTCGCAAATACGTTAACGCTTCTTTATTGGCCGCCTGTTCTAATTGTTCAAACCGCTTCTTCCAATAGTCTCTATTCTTCGCCATTGTTATCACCGGTTACTGGCCCGAAAGCATTAAAATAACTATTAAATTCTTCTTGTCGTTCCTCCTCTATTCGCTCTAATTCATCTTGGACGTTTGTAACCCACGGATGATTAGACACTATAGTTTCTTTCGATATAACGCCCACACTGTTTTTAGCGTTCATAATCACATCGTTTTCGTTGATGATTATGTCACGGTTAAAAATAAAATCTACATTCTCTTCGGAGTAATCTTTGCCAGTTGTGTTATAAATGTGTTGGTCTATAAACCATCTCAACTGCTCCAAGCTCGCCTGGAATTCAGATTCGATCATATTGGCGTCCATGTCCAGGTCGGCATAGAGAAATTTCAGTGCTACGCCAGACCTTTCGGTTCCAAACCTCTCAGTTTGAGTATCCACACCTCCACCAAATTCAAAAATATCTTTACGAGTAGTTTCTAGATGGTGTTTATAAGCTTCAATGTCAGCGTCAACTGTTAAAGTATCCACCCCACCTTCATCTGTAACTTTAACTGCTCTATAAAGTGAAAGGTTTCTCCTAAACTCACCCAAATCTTGACCGTCATAATTTTTAAGTACATAAATACCATTAGGTAAATCCTCAAGATTATTACTATTGTCTGACTTATGTTTATCGTAATCGTCAACTAGTGACTTCACAAACTTAATAAGTGGTATTTCCTCGTGATTATACTTGAAACAAACAAACGGCACTTTCTCCCAATTATAACCTCGTTCTTCCCCATTCACCACTCCCATAAAATGACTGCTTTCTTCGCCAGCTTCTACGTCGGGTACTAATTCACCCTCTATTAAAATATACCTCTTAACACCATTCCTATCCCAATATTCAACCTTAGTAATGGTTGTCTTTTCTGTACCATTAAAACCATCTAATTGATATATTCTAATGACTGCATCCAACTCTGTATGCGCGGCATCTTTCCAGAGAGGAATAATCTCTTCAGATGGAATTTGTTTAAATGACAATTCACCGTCTTCGTTATAATAAACATGAAGCCAGGATTTCCCTTTGTTAATCGCTTCCTTACCGAGATTCTGAAATGAACGCATGAAAGCTTTATCAAAAAACTTATTTAACTCCTCTAAGTAATCCTCATTATTCGTCTGAATACTAAATGGTAATGATAAAAGATAACCAACCTTTTGATTGACCAGCTTCCTAACGAAATTATGAACTAGTTTATTATTCGCTAGATTTTTAACTTCTTCTAGCTCACCACCTTCACCAATCACTTTCCTAATTCGCTTTAGAATATCTGGTTCACCTTCATAATACCTTTGACCAGTAAGCATCAACTCCAATTCTTTAGAGTTGTCCCACTCATCAATCATAGCTTTGATGAACTGTTCTAATGTCATAGCGGCTGCTGCACCTTTGGCCAAAAAACGTTCAATCAACTGCATCTGTGTAACATACGCCACTGTACCACCACCTTAAAAAGATATTGCTGACTGCTTCATGTCGTTTTCGCAGGCATAACGTACTGCGTCAATCGTATGGTTGTCTTTATCCTCCAGCTTTGGTTTCGGGTTACCATCTGTGTCAACTTGGTAATCAATGTTTTCAAACTCTCTGGCTGTATTTGGAGTGCGTTTTGGATCTATGACAATTTCCTCCAAATCATCCAACCACTTCTCCCCATACTCAACGCTTCCAGGGCCTTTTTTGGCTCCTTTGATTCTAATTCCATAAGACTTCATTTCATCAATGGACTTCGGTTCAGCACTATCGGCAATCGTTAGTTCGGTATGATAGTTCTTTTTCTTGATCCATTCGGCGAGTTCCCGATTGCTTATTTTAACCCCGTAATATTCGTCAAATATATATAATTTCCGGCGTGTCTTATCATAATGACACCTCAAAAACGCTACTGGGTCCACACCATAACCCCAGTCAATACCCTGCCGGATATTGTCAAATCTCCGTATCTCTGCGTCACTAATGCTCCTAAATACAAGATTATCAAACGGCACCACACCAGAGCCAATAGGTTTACCGAGGTATTCCCAATCGTATTTGTGTTGAGATCTTCGTCTGACATTCTCCGCATCTTCGAGGAACTCTTTAGAGATGTAAGGATTATCCAAATATGTGCTGTGGTGGACGTAGGTATTACTGGGTATAAATTGCGTCTCATACAACTTATTAACCCAGTGCTGTTTTCTCTTCGGTGGATTATACGAATAATAAAGCGCATAAAAAAGACCATCTGGAAGCTCTGCACGCAACACAGAGTTCTCAATGGCCGATACTTCTTCCTCAGTTTTAAACTCCGCTAACTCTTCAATCCAAAGAATCGTTATAGGGAATTTCGACATCTTGATGGATTTAATCTTCTGGGGATCGTCGGCACCTCGAAAGATAATTTTATTTCCGCGTGGGATATAAATGAGTTGCATCGGGTTTTTGACTTCTCGCCAGTAAGCGTTAACTCCGAGTATATCAATGGCTTCTTTGAGTTGCTCAAAAACAGATTCACCAAGTGTATTAGCCACTCGCCTAACACAGAGAGCTGTCACCGGATAACGCATCATATCCACAATTAACCGCAAAGCTATATGAGTAGACTTTCCAGA
>Ga0209537_1002666_pt1 | contig 17451 bp, 11 predicted proteins | sample BioPla4DNA1_FD_187698 | JGI IMG/M metagenome (GOLD analysis project Ga0209537, IMG submission 187698) | Biogas fermentation microbial communities from Germany - Plant 4 DNA1 (SPAdes) (version 2) | ecosystem: Engineered > Bioreactor > Anaerobic > Digestate | place: Bielefeld, North... | reverse complement strand
CCGCTATTCTTATGCCATCTACAGCTGCACTTACTATACCGCCGGCATAACCTGCCCCTTCCCCTGCAGGGTAAAGTCCTCTTATGTCCAAAGCCTCTAAATTATCATCCCTTAAAATCCTGACCGGTGAGGAAGTTCTGGTTTCAACACCTGTTAAAACAGCATCTTCAATGCCAAATCCTTTTATCTTTGAATCAAAATATTCGACGGACTTTTTTAAAAAACCTGTAACAAAGGACGGAAGACACAAATTAATATTTGAAAACTCAGTATTTCCCGTATATGATGGCTTAACACTTCCTAATTTCCCGGTCACCCGGTCATTTAAAAAGTCTCCTAGTCTTTGAATGGGAGCTGAATAGTTTTTTCCACCGCACCGGAACGCCAACCTTTCCCATTTCCTTTGAAATTCAACTCCTGCCAAAGGATGAGAACTTTCAAAATCATCCGGCCCTACTGAAACCACCAATGCACTGTTGGCATTTTCTTTGTCTCTGGAAAATTCACTCATGCCATTGGTTAAAACAGTTTCAGGTTCTGATGCCGCTCCAACCACAACCCCCCCGGGACACATACAGAAAGAATACACCGTCCTGTCTGAAAACTTTTTAAATATCTGGTAATCAGCTGCCCCAAGCCTGGGGTGATTTGCGGCCTTTCCATACATGGCATTATTAATCAACTCCTGAGGATGCTCTATCCTCACGCCAATGGAAAATGGTTTTTGTATAAAGTTAACGCCTCTTTTATAAAGTATTTCAAAAGTATCTCTTGCACTGTGACCAATAGCCAGTACCACAACCCGGGAATAAATTTCTTCGCGGTTATTGACTTTAACTCCTCTGATACTGCCGTCTTTTATTAAAAAATCAGTAACTTTCGAATTAAATCTTACTTCCCCTCCAAGGTCCAAAATTCTTTTTCTCATGTTTAAAACCACTTTTTTAAGTATATCGGAACCTATATGGGGCTTTGCCTTATATAATATTTCCTCAGGAGCACCTGATTTATAAAATTCATCTAAAACTAACTCTGAGCGCTTATCGTTTATTCTGGTGGTAAGTTTGCCGTCAGAAAAAGTTCCTGCACCGCCTTCCCCAAACTGTACATTTGTTTCTTCATCCAGTTTGCCGTTTACCCAAAAAGAATTAACTATTTGTGTGCGTCTTTCCACACATTCCCCTCTTTCAAGCAAAAGAGGTTTGTAGCCGTTTTGGGCAAGTATAAGGGAGGCAAATAAACCTGCAGGTCCGGAACCTATAACTATCGGTCTTTCTTTAAGCTTTATACTTCCGGAAATTAAAGGCTTTTGCGGTATATCCTCTAAAACTCTGACATCACCGCCAGATGGAAGTTTTATTTCCTTTTCTATTTCAACCACAACAGAATAAACAATATTAATATGGGGTTTTTTTCTGGCATCAATAGATTCTTTCACTATTTTAAAAGAATTAAAATCCCTTTCGCTTACTCCTATTTTCTTTGAAGTAATTTTCTTTAAGTCATATATTGTATCGTCTAAATCCGTTTTTAAATTATATACAATTACTTTCATTAGCTTTCATCCAAATCTTCATTTTTTTTAATAACAACTTCTACTTCATAATCTTCCAAAAGGTCTACAGTTCTAGGGAGCACAACTTTTAATGTCCTTTTATGCCTGCCTTCTTTAAGACCTTCAACATCTATACTGGGTTTTAAACTGTCCACGGAAATTCTGTCAAGTTCTTCTTTTCTGCCTTCTATACTAATATTTATATCCGTCCCCGGAATTTCATATACCAGGGAATCATCTATAACTGCCTTTTCAATTGCTATATCCCAGCTTTTTATGGTAAACTCACGGACTGCTATTTTTTCAATAATAACATCAACATAAACATTTTCAGGAGTTTCAACTAAACGAACCCCTTCCGGTATATTTAATTCAACCGTTTTTGTCACACTTTGATTGGCATTTTCTATATCTATTTCTTGTGTTTTTACATTGTCAATCCACTCAATTACATCCGGCGGGCCTGTTATAAGAGCCTTATTAGGTGAAACTTTATGAACGCCGTCTATATAATTTTTAGCCGGTTTACCTTTTACAACGGGAACTATAGGCACTTCCTTTGCCATTTCTATTGTTATATTTACATTAAATATAAGTTCTTCGTCTTGTAAAACTTCACCGTTCACATCATAAACAACACACTCTTTTTGAATAACCATCTCACTAGTTACATTGCTTACATCAACATATGCCCTAATCTCTCCAATGGAATTAACCACAGAATCCGTTGCCTCTACAAATATCGTTTCAGGTGAGGATGACACTTCAATCAGTTTATAATTCTCTTTTGGCTTCCCTTCTACAACTATATTCACAGGAAAAGAATTTTTTTCCACCTTCTCCAATTCAAAATTTACCACCCCAGGGGTAATACTTTCTACGGAAAAGCCCTCCTTATGTATATATACATCAACATGAAGGCTTTTAGTATTAACATCATCTATTTTTTCTAAATCAATTTTTGCTTCTATATCATTTGCATCCAAAGTGCTTATTTTGTTTTGCCTTCCTTTTACATTCACAGAAATATTTCTTGGAAAATTTTTATTTACAATAACAAAACCGTTTTCCTTTAAACTATCTTCATTTTCAATTTTCAACGGTATATTAAAGTCATGGGAAATTACAGGGTTTGAACTGTCCAAAACAAAAAACCACAAAACCACAGCAAAAAACAATGAAATAACTTTTATTCCTATATCCTTTTTAAATAATTCACTCATTTTTAGACTTCACCTTCCATAACCCCAGCTTCTTGTTGGGTACATCCTTGTCAAGAAGATTCTTATTCAGGGCTTTTCTTAAACTGTCACCGGTAAGGTTTCTTGTCAACCCGCCGTTTAGTGCAACTGAAATCTTCCCGGATTCTTCAGATACAACAACCACAATTGAATCAGATACTTCTGTTATTCCCAGAGCTGCTCTGTGTCTTGTTCCCAAATCTTTGCTTATATTTGGATTTTCTGTTAGCGGTAAAAAACAAGCTGCTGCCTTGATCTTTTTTTCCCTTATAACAACGGCACCATCGTGAAGAGGTGTATTAGGCGAAAAAATATTAATTAAAAGTTCCGAAGTAACATTTGCATCAATTTGTATGCCTGAATTAACTATATCCCCTATCTTGGTTTCTCTTTCAATAACAATAAGAGCACCTGTATATGTCTTTGCCATGCCGGTAACCGCTTTTACTATCTCCTCAATTAATGCCCTCACTTTAACAGTATCAGTTTCTTCTTCAAAAATAAAAATATTTCTGAATCTGCTTCTGCCTATCTTTTCCAATCCCCTTCTAAGCTCCGGCTGGAACAAGACAATCAGGGCAATTGTTATGTATTGAATAATCACTCTCAAAATAAAGGCAATGGTCCTAAAACCCAAAGCATCGCTTAATCTGGCAGCAATGAGAATGACAAGGACACCTTTTAAAAGCTGCCACGCTCTGGTTTCCTTTACCAGCGTTATAATTTTATATATTACAAATGAAACTATACCAATATCTATTAAGGATTTAACAATATCCCAAGGACCTTTAATATCCAATAAACTTAAAATAACAGAATCAAAAAAATCTTTAAAATTTTGTAAGTTTAAGAAATTCATTTAATAACCCCACACCCTTAAAAACTTTCCCACTTTAAAATTATACCTGTTTTTTATGTTTTTGAAAGCATTTTTTATAAAAAATAAAAAAAATTTAATTATATATTAAAAATATTTATTATACATTGCCAAGATATACAAAATTTAAATGTTTTAAAGCCTCTTTTTTAGCATTTTCCAGTGTTTCCCTTGGTGTCGGCATTACATCCCTCATTTTGTAGTTTGGAAAAAACCTGGTCAAATGAAGAACAATATCAGGTGATATGGATGAAAGCCACTTTGAAGCTAAAGCAATATCTTCAATAGAGTCATTATGTCCCGGAATTATAAGCATTGTCACCTCTACATGGCATTTTAGTGCTGCAAATTCAATGGTATCTTTTACAGGTTTTAACCGTCCTTTGCAAATGTCTTTGTAAAAAGAATCGGTATATGCCTTTAAATCAATATTCATTGCATCAATATAGGGAATCAGCTTTTCCAATGGTTTTCTTTCAATATAACCGTTTGTAACAAGTACATTGTCAAGACCCGCTTCCTTTACTAATACAGATGTGTCGTATACAAATTCATACCATGTGGAAGGCTCATTATAGGTATATGCAACACCTATATTCCCATCTGATGTAAGTTCTAATGCCTTCTTTACAAGTGCCTTTGGTGTTATTTCATAATATTTTGAAAGTTCATGTGCAATGGTCCAGTTCTGGCAAAATGAACATTTCAAATTACATCCAAATGAACCGGCAGATAATATCATACTCCCGGGTTTAAAATTATTCAAAGGTTTTTTTTCTATAGGATCTAATGCAATTGAAGTTACTTTACCGTAATTTAAAGGATACAAATTTCCTTTAACATTTTTCCTGGTTCCGCATACCCCCGATTTACCATGCTCCATAATACATCTGTGCGGACACAGTGAACATTCAACTTTTAAATCTTCCTTTTTGTTAAAAAAAGCAGCCGGCTCTCTGGTATTCAAAAGTTCATCACCTGCTTTTAAAAAAATTTTACTCCTTGTGCCTTATAACTTCAAACCTCTCCATTGAATAATCTTCCCAAGGCTTTATTCCTGCTTTTTGAAGAGCTATACCAACTTGTTCTTCAGGAGTATCCACTCCTTCTAAATTAGGAAGCAGGAGCCCGGAACGAAAACCTGACCTTACTATAACGCCGTATTTTTTTACATCCAAATCTTTTATTGAATCAATAGGCTCAGGTTCTAAAAGCACGTCCACCGAATAAGAAAGTTCATCCAATTCATCCGGCTTTACGGCATTAAATCTTGGATCCTTTGTGCCTGAACTGATTGCATTGCTGATTATCTCCAATGCTATATTAGCTTTCGTAGGCATTATGGTACCAATACATCCCCTCAGTTGACCGTTTTTCTTAATGGAAACAAAAGTACCTGCTTTATTTTTCAGCATTTCCTCTGGTAGATCATCCGGCACATCTATTACTTTTCCTGTTTTTACATAGGTTTCTAAAGTTCTTTTTGCAAGGGATACATATGGATTTTTACAATGGTTCTCAGATTTTTCTTTTATTTTCTCTTTTATCACATTTATCTTAGAAACCATATAACCTACTCCAAACGGTCCCTCATAAGAAAAAACTTCCTGTTCTGTCTCATACCCATCCAATGCCCCAAGCATTATTACAATTGAGGCCAATCCGCATTCACCTGCTTTTTCCCTGAAATCATCATCTATACTCAATATTTCTTTAATTTTCTTCTCTTTTATACACTCCACAATTAATTTATCAAATTTTCCCCCATACTCACTGTAGCCATACGGACCGTCATGGGTTAACCTGTGGGAAAGGTCACCGCTGGCAACTACAACCACGTTTTCATCGGAATTTCTAACTGCTTCATTTATACACATTCCAAATTCATACAACTTCTCTAAAGGATAATTTGTTACAGACATATGAACAAGCTTAAATCCAGTGTATTCTTTGTCTATATAATACAGAGGAACAACGGCACCGTGGTCCAGTTGATTTAAATTCCTGTACCTCTTTAAAAAACCTGTCTCAATTCCCCCTGCACTTATGCCTTTCTTTTTAGATATGGAAATTATTTTTTCCACCAAATCCAAATTGTTGTCATAGCATAAGCTTACTTCTTTTGCACGGAATTTTTCTAAGTTCCCTTCTAAAACTTTTGCATCAGAAATATAAATATATTCCTGAAACAGTGGCGCATGCGGAGTTATCACAATTACAGTTGAAGGCTTTTGTGCAGCAATACTTCCGGCTGCCTTTTTAGCGGCTTCAACGGTTTTAATAACCCGGGCTTCTTCTCCCCGGCCAACCTCCGGCACAATCAAAGGAGGATGAGGAAAGACATAGGTACCCATTATTCTGCCCATATCATTTTACCTCCCTGTAAAAATTGATATAACAGCCGCCGCAACAGATGACAACATAAGTATAGACACAGTAACTATTGCTACAATTTTCACATGACTTCTTTTCATAAACTTATCACTTCTTTCATTTATTACTCTTTATGTAAAATTTGCTTTTTTTATCTAATTATAACATACAGTCTCTTTAAATTTAAACTCATAATCCATCCTAATCAACATTGTATCTTATTTATAATTGAAATTAAACACCTTTTTTTAATATGTGATTAATAATATATTCCATTATAAGTTTTCAAACAAATTCTTTGCAAAAAGTTTGCATAAAAATAGTAGTAAGAGCAAATATTAATATTTTATGTCTATTTAAAAAATGCTTTATATATGTAACATTTTGCGTGAAATATGTAAAATAAACATCACAAATTTTATAAAATTCTCTTTTATATCCTCATGTCTATTTTCTTGATTTAAGCTGCATTCTAATATATTTAACGTATTAGAAACATTTATAATTCCACTTGTCTTTATCTTGCCCTTTAAGCTTTCAAGGGGCAAAACTCCCCTTTCAATTAATGAAACAACTTCTTCTGCTTTAAGTGTTGGTTCCACAGAAAAAATTAATCCGGCTAAACCTGTAACAAAAGCTGTAGCTATAGACGTACCATAACTATAACCGTATTGGTTATTTGGCAATGTTGAATATATATATTCACCAGGTGCAGCAACACTTACTTTGTTTCCATAATTTGAAAAGTTTGATAGTTCCCCTGTATTATCAATAGAAGCTACCGTTATAACATTTTTTAAATTGAAAGATGCAGGATATAAAGGATATTCATCTATACTTTTTGAATCATTCCCTGCTGCAACCACAAATAACATATTGGAATCTTTTATTGTATTATATAACTCCTCACTGTACTCTTTTACGGACCAACTGCAATTAACAACTCTTGCACCCATTTTTTCTGCATATTCAATTGCTTCTATAATAGTATCTATATTTGCTTCATTACTCATAATATTTAACGGAATAATTTTAACTTTTGGCACTATTCCTAATATTTCAGTACCATTATGCGATGCTCCGATTATTCCTGCAATGTGTGTTCCATGATAATATTTTTCATCGTTAATGTCTATATTTTCAAGCTTTTTAAATTTATTGCTTCCGTTAATTAATAAAATATTTTCTTCCAAATCCTTATGTTCTGTATAAATATAAGTATCTAAAACAGCAATTTTAACTGTTTCCATATGGCCTGACTGCATTATTTTTAAATATTCTACGTAATTTATATCAATACCAGGTGTTCCTGCTTTTCTGTAAGTTTGACCGGAGTTTTTCAAGCCCCATTGCTTATCAAAGCTTTTGTATCTTTTTAAATAATCCGATATATTTACATTAGTTAGCTTGTTGCTTTCCTCTATAGCAAAAGAGTCGAAATTTAAAATATATATAAGTAAAGATAGCAGTATTAAAGGAAGTATAAAAATTTTATTTTTAAATCCCATATAAAAACCCCCTACTTTTTCACAAATACAATTATAAATTTGTTTAGAAACCGGATATTCTTTCTCCCCTATTACTTATAAAATATACTACTCCGTTTACATTTATTTTTGCTATGATACCTTCTTCATAATTTATTAACTCTATTTCTTCTTCATTATAAATAAAATCTGTAAGTTCTACTGCACTTACATGTTCCGGATCCGGTGCTTCCCATTTATAAGATCTGCTTTTTTCTATTATTCTTTCAGGAGGATAATCTCTAAAGTCTTTAATTCCGGTGTATACCAGAAATGCAACTACACCCCATTTTCCTGCCTTTTCGGCTTTAAAATAACAATCCCATATAAAATTTGCCCACCTATTAACTTTTAATTCACTCACATCATCATAAATTGCTTCTATGTACATATCTCCTTCATAATCTATAAAACCATACTTGCCGTCAATTTTAACTTTAGCCAGTCCGTAACTAAAAGGGTATGCTTCTTCAAACTGTGGTTCTATAACAAACTTTCCCCATTTATTTTTATAGCCATATTTAGAGTTTTCCTTTGAAATTGCCGGATATAATCTTACTTCATCATTGGTTACTTCACGTATACACAAAATAGTCAATAATGAAATAAGTAACATTATACAACTGGATATTACTATTTTTATAATTAATTTTTTCATTTTTTACACCTTGCCTCCCACAAATACAATTTTTATAAAATAACCAAAATGCACAATATTAATATCGTGCCTTTATCTTTATATTGCCTGTAAAATTAATTTTCATAAAAATTAATTGTCCTGTTTCTATTATAATTTGTCAAATTTATTCCGGTATATATTGAACGTTGAAATACAAATCCTTCTTTTTCTGCCGTTACAGTATATTTTCCCGGACTTAAGTTGTTTATTGTATAATATCCATTTACATCTGTATATGTAATTCTATCATTTATTGTAATCTTAACATTAGGCAAAGGATTCTCATCCCTGTCAACAACCCTTCCTTTTATAAAAATGTCCGGTGCAACACTAAAAGAATCAGATACTACTTCTTTTACTAAACTTCCGTTTGTTGCAACAAGTTTTATCTTCACATTTGCAGAATTAATATCCGGCACAATCCAGTTATACCCGTTGACACCGATTAAATCTTTTATTATTGTGTGCCATACTCCATTATCTTCCACTGAATAATATAAACTTACCCTTGTGCCTAAAATCTCTTCTCCAACTCTATCTAAAGCATATACATTATATCTGATAGGAATTGTATCCCAAGCTTTTACATTTTTAAAGGATGAAACAAATTTAGCGTTCAAATTTGCTTCATTATTTGAATCAGAAACTTCTCCAAAACCATCCACTTCTAGATATTTATAATCTACATTCCCCAGACCGTCACCCATCTTTACACATAAATGAATTTTTTGTCCTTGAGTACCATTAGCAGCTCTAAATATAACTTTTCTATAATTATCTATTTTTTTCTTTTCAAAGTACCCATCTTCAGCTAACCAAAAGAAAAACGGGGCTCCTCCTTTGGAACTGTCAACAAAATAGTCTGTAACTTCTATTTCATATACTCCTTCTCCCATATGTGTAATTTTCACATTATTAATACTGGGCTTTATGTGCGGTCTTTGAGATATCACTTGTTCAAAATCTTCTCCTATTCTCTTAGATACCATATATTTATTTATATCAATTTCATCATTAAAAATCTCACTTATGGAAGCAGGAATAAAAATTTCTCTGGACAAATTAAATGCTTCCATACCTTCTGCCGAAACTTCCACAGTATACATTACGCTTTTTTCATAGCGTTGCTGCGCAGCAAATAAATTCCACACTATTTGAGTTGATTGCCCGCTTTCTAATCTGTCAATAACTATAACTTCCTCTGAATCTGTAAAGTACGTTAACTCCTCCGGCAAATTAATTTTCACACTTATATTATTTAATGCCGAATCGGTATTGTTTGTTAAGTATGCCACAACAGTAAACGGATTGGGGAAATAACCCTTTTCATTTGCTTCAAGAAACATATTTCCGCTTAAATTCAGTACAATTGGATTTTTATTATCTGACGAAAATTTACTTATGCCATAGTATGTAACATATTCCCTTGTCTCCCCGGGAGCTAATGGCTTTGGATCCCAATATACAGCAACAGCACTGTCACCAAAATTTCCTGTATGATTATATGCCCACATATTTGATTTTAAATACCTCCAACTAGACATAACAAACCTGTCGGGTCTGTTATTTTGGTACAATGCAAGAGTTCCCTGCGAAATAACCCCTGGATTTACTAAATCATCTACTGCTTGCCAAAATTCAGGTATTTGATTACCTTCCAGTATTGTAGTTTCAGTTATGTCACCTAAACCAGGTACTTTAAAGGGAGCATGATCATTACGTCCTAACATGGTATCCATCATAATTCTAACACCTAAATCATGATACTCTTCACCTGTATTGGTAATAATATATTTAATTTCTACAGTATCGTCCATATCTGAAAAACCACCATTAACAATAGATAAATCCTGTCTTATTTCAATGTCACCATACACTTCCAAGCAAGTATTTATTAATCCTTCATCCAGATTTGCTGGCAATACAGTGAGTTTATTTCCAAATGCATAATCATATCCATCAATTTTGATGGTTGTATAGGATGTGCTCCTACTTGGCCAGCCATATAATAATTTTGCATTTTCATCGGTATCTATTTCGGGATTTCCCTTAACCGTTCCTATTGAAAATCTACCATTATCAAATATTGATACATCTATATATTCATTTTTTAGTACTGAACCGGCAATTACAATTTGCGAAAAAAACAATATACTAAATAGCAAAGTTGCCATCAAAACCATACATTTAAATACTCTTTTCATTTCCTTACCCCCTGTTACTAATTTACTTTTACATTTTAAACTAATTTATTGATACCCTACTTGGTCCCTATATACTATATTATAGAAAACCTGTGCCATTTCTCCTCTTGTAAGCTTTGATTTTGGCTTAAAAAATAATTTATCTCCTTCACGGAATCCATTCATAGCGTCATTATAAACTAATTTAGCTACACTGCTTCTATATTTTATTGAACTCTCGTCAGAAAAGGACTTCAGCAGATCATACGAGTCATGTGGCTTTAACCTGTTATCCATTACCCTGTCAACTATAAACGCAAATTCTTGCCTTGTAATCTCTTGATTGGGAAGAAATTCATTGGTATATATATTTGTTGCAGATATCATGCCATTTTCTTTAGCATAACGAACATATATATAACACCAATCATTTACAAAAACATCATCAAATACCGGTTTCCTATCATATGGGTTATAATTAATAATTTTATCATACCCACAAATTTTCATTGCGGTAACTAATGCTTCTGCTCTTGTAACATTTCCTTGAGGAACAAATGTTATTTCATCACGATTATCTCTTTTTACAGATTTTCTTCCTTTTACAATATTATTTAATACCAATGCTTTAATCGCCTTGTAATACCAATCAGTATCATTGACATCTGTAAAATAGAATGTATCATTATTTCCATTTAACATTTCATCAGAATATACTCTAACCCAATCAGTTGTTCCATCGTTAAACTCTACATTAAAATACACATCATTCCAATGATGGTGTGTTCTATCTATAACAACTTCTCCGTTATTAAATGTTATAATAGAATGTGGAATTGTTCTTGGACTCTGAGGTTCTATCCTTATGTTTTCAATAGACATATCAAATTTAATATCTTTCAAAGGTTTCAAATGGACATGTGTTATATAATTATTATTATTTCTGTCATACCGAACACTTTCTAAATAATTTGAACGGTAATTTAAATTTTCCCACATGTAGTTTATATATTCTTCTGTATCTATAAAACCTAAATAATTCCAGCTTTTATACCTGTACATCCAAGAATATGAATTTTCTTCAGATGTTTTATCTAATAATAAATAAGTATCCCAATGATCTTTATATTCTAAATGACTATATGGGAAATTACTCTCGTAAACCTTAAAATTTAACATACCGTCATATTCTTCAACATCATATATAGTTGCTACATGTGCCCCATCTACTTTTTCTCTAAATAAAAAACCTTGTTCTGTACGAAATAATACTACATTTATAATGTTTCCACTTTTAACATAATCTTTTACTTCCTTTATGACTTCTTCAGGAACTGAATTTTTATAGAGATCTTTTGTACTAAAATGATTTCTTTTTGAATGGAACCAAGTTTCTATCATCTTTTGAGTTTCCTTTTGTTTTTCAGTTCTGTTTGGATTATCTACATTTAGGTTTTTAATATAATTATATATCCCGTTATTAAAACCGCTATCCCCTATTCTTAAACCTTCCATATGATCTTTCATATTATATCCCGGACTATCTGATTCAAAATCTTCATGTCCCTTATTTATCCTCATTGGCAAAACACCATAATATAAACCTAATGCCGTTGTTACAAATCCATAACACGCACCATCAGGGGCACACTTTGAATTAAAATTTTTAAACCTCCAACTATCAAGTTTTATATCAAAATTTCTAAAATTAAATTTAGTTTTACTTTCTGCACTTTGTAAAGTAATTTCACTTAAATTTCCAAATTCATCTAAGTCATTATTAATACGTCTCACATCTACTTTTGGAAAATCAATATCAAATATCTTTCCTACAAAACCTGATTCATTGACTATTAATTCATAAATATTTTTATCTTGAGTGTTGTTAATTAAATATATTACTATACCTTTTTGTGAAGCTTTCTTTAATAATTCAACAATTTTTTCTTTATCACTTGGGTCATAGGTTGAAGTGTATATAATCAAAGCTTTGCTGCTATTTTTATCTGAATTTTCTAATATATCTAAACCACTTTGCAGTCCTGTCTTTAAATCACCTTTATATGGAACTGACAGATATTCCATATCATTAATGAGATTTGATACAGCTAACTTGTTTGTTGTCATATCCTGAATTACAAAGCTATCAGCTGCAAACTCCATTAGTGCAACCTTTGATCTGTCATTAATATTTGACAAAAATCTGTTAAATTCACCCTTCCAGCTATAATTTCCCCTCCAGTCAAATGCAAGTGTATTTTCAGACATGTCTATAGCAAAAACTATATTTAAATACCCTATATCTTTCCCTTCTATATCTTTAGCTGCAATTGTGTAAATACCAAGCTTTGTTGAATACCCGGTTACAGTATTTTCATCTTCGTTAACCTGACAATTTTCAATTTCAATATATTTTTGTGTTTCTTCATCAAATAAGTACATTGAGAGCTGTTGTGGCTTTATTCCTTTAGATTCTAACTCACTTTCATCATATGTTAAAGTAATGGCCATCTCCTCTGCATCCAATCGGCTGAAATATCTGGTTTTCACTTTTATCGGAATACCTACTACTTCTTTTCTTGCCATAAACAAAGGATTTTCTACAACTTCCACTTTAATATCCTGTGCTATATTTGCCCCGCCACGGACTGACAAGCTTCCACGTACTTCTTTATTAACCGACATTGTTGTTTTTTCAACCATTTCAGTAGTTGCCAGTAATACTTCTTTATCACTGCCGCCCTTTGAAGCAGTTTTTTCACTTATTAAATAGTCTTTTTCCACATGGTAAACTTCGTTTGAATAGTCATCAGACATTTGTATATTTGTATGAAAGTCTTTCCTTACATCAAAAATACGAGTACTGTCTTCAATACCATCAGTATGTGTGGACAGCGGATCCAATCCTAATTTTACTTTTACTGCATCCAGTATCCCGTCACCGGACGTATCAGCCTTTGATGGATCTGTTCCGTATATATGTACTTCCTCATAATCCGTTAAACCGTCATAATCTGTATCTGCCATAAAAGGATTTGTATCAAGTTCTATCTCCTCTTCATTTGTTAATCCGTCACCGTCATAATCACCATCAGGACCGGATTCAAATAAAGGATTTGGTATCCCCCCGGAAAACATCTCAACAACCGACAAAGTTATCTTTTTTGTTGCTGTTCCGCCTCTTCCGTCACTAATTGTAAGTGTAATGTCATAATCACCTAAAGAATCAGGAGCAGTCCATCCTACATGTTGAACGTCTGTTTCATCGAATTCACCGTCAGTAGCCTCCCATTTGTAGAAAATTGGGTCGCCATCTGCATCATAGGTTCTTGCCAACAAATAAATTGTTCCACCTTCAAATATTGAATACCTTGACACTTCAATTTCATCTATTTCCGGAGGATTATTTTCTTTTTGCTCAGAAGGAGTTTTTGTATTAGAACTGCCGTTCTGGCTATCTTTATTTTTTTCTCCTTCCGGTTTTCCCGGCTTATCTTCTTCATCCTCTTCTACTAAATCTTGAGATAATTCAACTATACTTATATAATTTGCAAGTAATGCAAAAGCCTCTGCCCTCGAAGCTAAATTATTGGGTTTAAATGTCCCGTCCGGATAGCCATTTATTATTTCCTTAGATCTGCAAATCATTACAGGCAGGTAATACCACTTATTTAAATCAACATCTAAAAATGACGGTAAACTGTCATCTATATGACTTTTATCCCAATTATTAAATCTTGCCATTATAGCGGCTATTTCAGCCCTTGTTATAGGGGCATTTGGTTTAAACGTCCCATCTAAATACCCTTCAACAATCCCGTTACTTGAAGCTATGTCAATTGTTTCTTTAAACCAGTCTGAATTCTTCACATCTGTAAAATCTTTTACCTTATCGGGTATTGCTTTTATCGATGGTCTTGTTTTTAAAAGTACCGTCAAGTACTCGGCTCTGGTAATATTTTTCTCCGGCATTATTAAATAGCCTTCCGGTGTTTTGTAACCGGCAATAAGTCTTCTTTGTTCTAATTTTTTAATGTGCTCTTGTGCCCAATGTCCTGAAATGTCACCAAATTGTGTCTCATTGGATTTTGACTCTAAGTCCGTCCCCGGATTTTGCGAAATGACTACATTAGATGCAAACATTTGAAAAAACATTACGATTGATACTATTAATACGACTGCCTTTCTCTTAGAATTCATGAAAAGTTCTCCCCTTTCAAAAAAAAATTATATGACACTCAAAATATTAGCACAAATTACCTCTCTTTGCAATAATCTTTTAATATATGTAATTTGTTGAATCCATCCGGCTAATATTTGATATACTTATAAAATTCTAATGCCATAATACCAATATAACAATTATGTGAAAATGAAAGAACAGGATACTTATTTAAAGTAAATCAAATATAATTCTGTTTTTCTTTCCAAAGCACCCTTTTTTTAAAGTGTACTAAACCTCTTAAAAATGTTATAATAAAATTGTACATTATACTCCCCTTTATTATTAGGTATAAGGAGATATAAATAGAGACTTATGAAACAGGGCAAAGTTGTCGAAAGGCAACGACGCAAAGCCACGGGTCTAAAACATCATCTATATGATGTCATGACGGCTAGGCTACCATAAAGGTTCTGTTTATACTCTTCTAAAAGGTAAAGAGGAAGTAGGTCCCTAAGTATTTCCTTATACCGCCTATTTTATAACATAGTGTAATGTACATATAAGTGCAAATTAAAAATACCTCTTTTGTTAACAACTTTCCACAGAGGTATTTTTTTATGCCTTTTAAACCTTTTTAAACTTTTCAACATCAACTACAAAAATAGTTGCCCCGCCGACATTTACTTCTATGGCATTTGTCATGAATATATTAGCTGCATCTACAGAGGCAACAGGAGTATTTATTACTTGCTTTCTGCTTTTGGAGTTGTTTTCTATTATTTCTAAAACTTCCTCCAATTTTGTCTCATCCACACCTACCATAAGCGTTGTATTTCCTGTTCTTAAAAATCCCCCCGAAGAACAAAGCTTTGTTACGCTAAACCCCTTTTCATTGAGCTTACTCATTACCTTGTTTCCGTCTTTATCATTTACAATAGCAAAAACAAGCTTCACTCCTCACCAGCCTCCTTAAAACATATATATTTTACTCTAATTTATTATATTTTTCACCCATATATTCATATCTTCAAAGCCGCCGCAAATATTACAATTATTAATCAATCTGCCTTTGTAATGATGTCCCTGTTTTCTTAAAAGTATATTTATCCCCGGATTTATTGCCCTGGATAAACTATATAGGGTGTAATAGCCTTTCTTTCTTAAATCATTTTCCAAACTATATATCAAATTTGTCAAAAGACCCTGTCCCCTGTATTCAGGATAAGTGGCGCAATCTGTTATTTCTGCATTTAAATTCTCCTTATCCATATCTGCTGATGCTATACTTATTATTTTACCATTTTTTAATACAGCTTTAAACAACATTTTCTCTTTTATCATTTTTTTTAAGTAATTTGCATCAAAAACAGGTGACGGGTATGTTTTAAAAATATCTTTAAATATCTCAATCATTTGTGGTATTTCTTTTTCACCGCAATCTATTAATTGATATCCTTCCTTTAGTTCCTCCGGCTGAGATATCGGGAGTTTATCCATACACATTTTCAGAATTTTATCTTTTTCCTCTTCTCTTTTTGCCTGTGCCCTTTCCTTATCTATAAAAAACGATACGCATTGGGCATCTTTGCCTCTAAAGAATCCATTTATAACACCTTCCACTACAAAACCTGCTTTTTTTAGAACGTCCAAATCTTCTTCCCTGCAGTTTATAATCACTTTCCCTAAATTTTCCCTTTTTGCATACCTCAATATCTCATCTGTCAAATCATTTGACAGTACATTGTATTTTAATATTTTAAGCCTTGAATTAAAATAATCAAAATATAATAAACAATCCCCCAGTTTCTCATCCCTGTTATCTGAAAAATTAAGTTTTTGAATATACATTTAAACTCTTCCTCCTGTTTAATCTTATATTACTTCTAGGTATTAAGCTTATATTCTCTTCCTCATACAGTTGTTCTATGCCAACATTGTCTTCATTTTTATATTTTTTACATAATCCACAGTTTTTACACTCATGAGTTTTATCTTTTGGTTCAGAATATGAACATATTACACCTTCAAAATTTCTCAATATTATTTTTTCCGGAGACTGGGAAACAACATATTGAGGGTTTACAGGTATCTTTCCTCCCCCTCCAGGTGCATCCACTACAAAGGTAGGTACAGCAAAACCGGACGTATGCCCTCTTAACATTTCTATTATTTCAATTCCTGTTGATACAGATGTTCTGAAATGTTCAATTCCTTCTGACAAGTCACATTGGTACAAATAATAAGGTCTTACTCTCATCATTACCAATTCATGAACCAGCTTTTTCATTATATAAGGACAATCATTTATACCTTTTAAAAGTACAGATTGGTTCCCCAGAGGCACACCGGCATTTACAAGCATTTCACATGCCTGTTTTGCTTCTTTTGTTATTTCATTGGGATGATTAAAATGCGTATTAAGCCAAACCGGATGATGCTTTTTTATTATATCGCAAAGTTCTTTTGTAATCCTCTGGGGCATTACAACAGGGGTCCTGGTTCCGATTCTGATAACTTCAACATGCTTAATTGCACGTATGCTTCCTAAAATATAGTCTAAAGTACTGTCAGAAATGCACAATGCATCTCCGCCTGAAAGAAGCACATCACGTATTTCTTTATGTTTTTTAATATACTCAATTGCCCTTTTTATATTTTTTAAAGGCATTGCTTTGTCATCATGCCCTGCAAAACGCCTTCTTGTACAATGCCAAGTATTCCGCTCTGTAAACTTAAATGAAAATTGAGGACTTCAATCCTCTGTGGTACAATGTTTTTGCCAGAAAACAAATACCTCCCAGAAAGGATGAAGTCCTCATGCAAAAAATTGTACCAATTAAGTGCCCAAAATG
>Ga0209537_1002659_pt1 | contig 17522 bp, 14 predicted proteins | sample BioPla4DNA1_FD_187698 | JGI IMG/M metagenome (GOLD analysis project Ga0209537, IMG submission 187698) | Biogas fermentation microbial communities from Germany - Plant 4 DNA1 (SPAdes) (version 2) | ecosystem: Engineered > Bioreactor > Anaerobic > Digestate | place: Bielefeld, North... | reverse complement strand
TGGTAGCCCCAACCAGCCGGAAATCAGCCGGCAGTCCATTGACGAAAATATCATGGATGTGCTGTGGTATGTTGGGGTCATTTTCGGTAAAATAAGCGCTTTCAAGCAGAACAATGCGGTCTTCCAGTACTTTTAAGAGCTTGTTCATCTGCGTGGGATGAAGTTCTCCAATCTCATCGATAAAGAGAATGCCGCCGTGGGCCTTGGTGCAAGCCCCCGGCTTGGGCTGCGGCACACCGGCCGAGCCCAAGGCGCCGGCCCCCTGATAGATAGGGTCATGCACCGAGCCTATCAGCGGGTCGGCTATGTTTCTCTCGTCAAAGCGGGTTATGGTTGCATCCACTTCAACAAATTTGGCATCATTGCCAAAGGGGGAAACCGGGTTTTTTTTGGCCTCTTCCAGCACCAGGCGAGCCGCTGCGGTTTTACCCACCCCTGGCGGGCCGTAGATGATCACATGCTGCGGATTGGGGCCGCACAAAGCCGAGCGCAAAAGATCAATGCCTTCCTCCTGGCCGACCACGTCGGATAAGTCAGTGGGGCGGGTCAGGCTGGAGAGCGGCTCAGTGAGCTTGATCTTGCGCAGGTGCTTGAGTTTGTTGATCTCTTTTTCCGCTTCGCGGACAATCACTGTTCTCCGGCTCTGCTGGTTCTTTAACAGGTTCCAAAAATACATGCCGATGATGATGGCGAAAACCAATTGTATCAAATATAATATCGCACCATATTTTATAAAGAAGTCACTCAACTGCTGTTTTCCCTTTCTCCGCGTTTTGTAGTATTATTCCCGCCGGCGTATCTTTGGTATAAGGAAAATCAGCAAGAAAAAAAAGGCAGCTTTCGCTGCCTTTTCCTTAATGTCCAGCAGTATTCTCAGTTGACTTTGCGCTTGGCCTCAACCGTCACCAGGAGGGGCTTTTCCTTCTTCTCCACCACATCTTTGGTGACGACCACTTTGGTGATATCGATGCGGGAGGGAACCTCATACATCACATCCAGCATGATATCTTCTATTATGGCGCGAAGTCCCCGGGCTCCGGTATTGCGGCGCAGGGCTTCCTGGGCAATGGCCTCCATGGCATCTTCCTTGAATTCCAGGTCCACCCCGTCGAGCTCGAGCAGCTTTTTGTACTGCTTGACCAGCGCATTCTTGGGCTCTTTGAGTATTCTCACCAGAGCCTCGGCATCCAGGGCTTCCAGGGTTACGATTATGGGAACGCGACCGACAAATTCAGGAATCAGGCCGTACTTGAGCAAATCCTGGGGAAGGATCATTTCCAGGATCTCGCCGATCTTCTTTTCCTCGCGAACCTTGATATCGGCTGCGAACCCCATTACCTGCTGTCCGATGCGGTTCTGGATAATCTTATCGATGCCTTCAAAAGCACCGCCGCAGATAAACAGTATATTGCTGGTGTCAATCTGTATGAATTCCTGATGAGGATGCTTGCGTCCCCCCTGTGGCGGCACAGAGGCTACGGTGCCTTCCAGTATCTTAAGCAGGGCCTGTTGGACCCCCTCGCCGGATACATCCCGGGTTATACTGGGATTGTCAGTCTTGCGCGCGATCTTGTCGATCTCGTCAATATAGACTATGCCCTTTTCCGCCTTTTCAATGTCATAATCGGCTGCCTGGATGAGCTTGAGCAGTATATTCTCAACGTCTTCACCGACGTAACCCGCTTCAGTTAGAGAGGTGGCATCTGCTATAGCAAAGGGGACATTAAGAATCCTCGCCAGGGTTTGGGCCAGCAGGGTTTTGCCGCTTCCAGTGGGTCCCAGCATCATGATATTGCTTTTCTGCAGTTCCACATCGTCCAGTTTCATCCCCAGGTTGATGCGCTTGTAGTGATTGTAAACCGCCACTGCCAGCGATTTTTTAGCCTTTTCCTGGCCGATCACATAATCATCCAGTATCTCTCTGATCTCACTGGGCTTGGGTATATCCCCCATTTCAAACCCCAGATCATCAGCCAGTTCCTCTTCAATGATCTCATTGCACAGCTCGATGCATTCATCACAGATGTACACACCAGGCCCAGCTACCAGCTTTTTGACCTGATCCTGGGTCTTGCCGCAAAATGAGCATTTCAGTTGACCTTTATCATCCCCGTACTTGTGCATAAGTTCACCCCTCTTGGCGAGCTTCCCTATTTCTTGCGGGATTCTCTCTTGAACACCTCGTCGATGATGCCGTAAGCCTTGGCTTCTTCAGAAGTCATGAAATAATCCCTTTCAGTATCCGCCTGCACTTTTTCCAAACTCTGACCGGTCATCTCCGCCAGGAGCCGGTTCAAAGTAGCTTTGGTCTTCAATATCTGCCGGGTACGGATCTCAATATCAGTGGCCTGCCCCTGCGTTCCACCCCAGGGTTGGTGAATCATGATCTCGGCGTGGGGCAGGGCAAACCGTTTGCCTTTGGCCCCGGCAGCGAGCAAGAATGCCCCCATGCTGGCCGCCATGCCCACGCATATAGTGGAGACATCGGGGCGAACATGCTGCATGGTATCGTAAATCGCCATGCCGGCCGTAGTCGAGCCGCCAGGGCTGTTGATATACAGCGAAATATCCTTGTCAGGGGCCTCTGCTTCCAAAAATAACAACTGGGCGATTACCAGGTTGGCAACATTATCGTCTATCGGGCTGCCCAGAAAAATAATCCGGTCTTTTAATAAACGGGAGTAGATGTCATACGACCTCTCACCCCGATTAGTCTGTTCTACTACAATCGGTATCAGGTATGACATGATTATTCACCTCTTAGTATAAAGATTATTCAAATCTTTACTGTTCAGTTTCTCCATCGGCTGAATCTTCTGCAGGTGCTTCTGTAACCGGTGCTTTTTCTCTGACTATGGCTTTATCTATTAAATAGTCTATTGCTTTATCAACCTTAAGCTGCATGGTAACGCTTTCTATTATTTCTTCAAGCTGTTCTTTGGCAGCTTCGATCGGTAAGCCGGTATTATTAGCCACATCTTCTATATGCTTGTTTATTTCTTCGTCGCTGACTTCAATCCCTTTTTCCTCAACCAGTTTTTCCAGGAGGAAATCGCATTTAACCTTGGTCTCAGCCTCAGGATACAGCGCTTCGCGGATTCTATCAATGTTGCTGCCGGTAAGCTCCAGATACCTGTCCAAATCCATTCCCTGAGTATTCAGGCGATATTCAAACTGGCGCAGCATCATATCGGCGTGTTCCCGGATAACCGCTTCCGCCACCGGGATTTCACAGCGCTTAAGGGCTTCACTCAACACTTCCTGGCGCATCAGGTTGCGTTTTCTGGCCTCATTCTGCTCCACCAGGTTTTTCCTGACATTTTCCCGCAATTCTTCAACAGTATCGAATTCGCTGACCTCCTGGACAAAGCTGTCGTCCAGATCCCTGATCCGCTTGGTCTCAATCTTATTCACCTTTGTCTTGAAAACCGCCTCTTTGCCGGCCAATTCCTGGGACTGATAATCCTCGGGGAAATTGACGGTTATATCCCTTTCCTCGCCGGTTTTAACACCCACCAGCTGATCTTCATAACCGGGGATAAAGGTATTGGAGCCCAATTCCAAAGCATAGTTTTCCCCTTTGCCGCCGGCAAAAGGCACACCATCGATGAAACCTTCAAAATCATGGTAAACCGTGTCTCCTATTGCCGCCGACTCATCCTCAGCTTTTACCACCAGCTGGGCGTAGCGGGCCTGCATGTCCTTGATGCGGTTTTCCACATCCTCATCGGTAACCTCAAACGAGGGTATTTCAATTTCAATGCCTTCCAGATCACCCAGAACAACCTCGGGCTTGATGGGTATGCGGGCCTTAAAAGTAAAGGCCTCGCCGCTCTTGATCTCGTCGATATCAAAGGTTGGCTGTGCGATGGGCTTGATATTGAGCTGCTTGATAGCCTCCTCATAAGCCCCGGGTACGATGTATTCTATAGCATCCTGGTAGAGAATCTCGGGTCCGAAGCGGGCTTCCAACAGTTGACGAGGAACACGTCCCTTGCGGAATCCAGGCAAGGATACCTCTTTTACCACCTTTAGATAAGCCTTCTGCAGACCTTCTTCCAATTGCTCGGGATCGACCTCTACCGCTATGTAGGCTTCACTGTGTTCTATTTTTTCTAACCTGGCTTCCATTTATGCTCCTCCTAACTGCTCACTAATTATGTCATGGCTCATCATTGCCACAATGTTATTAGATTATCCCTGTTTTCGCGATTTGTAAATACGAAAAATACTTGTTAACCTTTAAAAGAATTTACCCTAAATTTGTTTAAAATACAACACCCCGGCAGGGGCCGAGGTATAGTATGCAAATGGAGCGGAAGACGAGATTCGAACTCGCGACCCTCGCCTTGGCAAGGCGATGCTCTACCACTGAGCCACTTCCGCATTGGCTTTTCTATAGTATAAAGTATATACTCCTTTATTCACAAGTCAAGTCAGATGGCTACTTTTTTCACAGATCCCCTTGTGTGTAGTTGCAGCAGTAGTTGCGTCAGCTCGACCACAGATCAGAAGGCTATTCCGGGCGCGGTAATTTGAGCATCGATGATTTTGTTTGAGCCATACGCAGAACACCCCGCCTGCATATACATGCTTACAGCATATATCGTAACAAGAGGGGTGCGGCTTTAATCGGCTAATTGGCAGTCTAAGTCCTGATCATGAATTCATGATGCGCTGATACAGCGCTGTGGTTTGATAGCCCACCGGCTGCTCGAGGTCTTTTAAACGCTGGAAACACTCGCGGGTTTTGTCCACCTGCCCCATCTCGTAGTAAACCCAGCCCAGGTAAAACAGGGAATCATCATAATAATTGCTGTTTGGGAACAGATTTAAATAATCATTATACAAACGTTCCGCTCGCTGATAATCCTTTTGCAGAAACGCAATCCTGGCCAGGTAATACTGGGCTTCGCGGTGCAGGTAGTCCTGGCTGCCCATGGCCACCACCATCCCCAGATTGTTGGCCGCAGTCTTGAAATCGGACCGCAAATAGGCGTTTAAGCCCTTCTCATAATAGAATCTTTCCTGCTCTTGATCATAAAAGGAACCGCCCATCTCATCTTCCCCAACAGCCGGTGGGCCGGATAGCTTTGCTGCCGCCATCTCCTGCTCCACCTGAGCTGCCGGGCTGATATCTTCATTGCCAAACAGGCCTTCGGCCGGCACTTTCACCTGCTGCCGGCTAAAAGCTGGAAGCGCATTATTATACCAGGCAACTCCCCCCAAAAGCAGCATCAAGCAGGCTGCCCCGGCAATCAGCTGCCATGGCTTGCGGTCTTTTTTCTGCTTGCTTCCAAACCTGAACGACTCGGGGGCTTGAGGAAGGGTTGAGCGTTCAAACGAGGTGGTAGCTGCCAGATAGCCCAAAAGCTTCTCATTGCTGCTGTCTATGGCCAGTCCCTTGTTCCAGGCTTGCTGGGCGCGGACGCGGTCCCCATTGGCCAGATAGCATAAGCCCAGGAGCTGGTACAGGCTCACAAAGCCATCGCGCTCCAGCTTGAGCTCCTGCAGTATGTCCAGTGCGGCCGCGTAGTTTTTGCGTTCCATTTGATCAATGGCTTCATCAAAGCGCTTGATCCAGAACTGAAAGGAGGGTTTCTTTACTTCCGCCAATCGTTTTAAAACCGCACTGCTGGCTGTTTTGCTCTCCCTGGCCTGCTCCCACCAGGTGACGGCCTGCTCAAAGTCCCCCAACAGAAAACAGCACTCTCCCGCCATCTCCAGCCATTTTACATCAGCCTCATCGGCATGATCGTTCAGGACTGCCAAAGCGGCGGAAATCTCATGGGCTTCCATTTTGGCTGCTGCCAGTTCCAGAAAATCAATATGCTTATCATCAGCTTTCAATCAAGACCACCCCCTTAGCGCTTAATTCCACACCAGTGCATAAAAACCTTCCATTTTTTGTAAGTCAAATTCCCCTAAATTACGGCTTCTATAGTTGTCATTAGCCAGGGTTTGAGCAAATAAGCATGTAAAAACAGATTCAAAGAGGGGAGCGATCGAATTTATGTATATGTCGCGATTCCTGCGCCTCACCCAGCCAAACATGCAGGGCCCAGACGTTTTTAGCATCAACCAGGCGCTGCACAATCTGGGCTACTTGCGCAGTAAGGTGGACGACATTTTTCATGCCGGGACTGATCAAGCCCTGCGCCAATGGCAGGAAAATGCCGGCATAAATCCGGATGGGGTGGTTGATCCTGATGTATGGTGCCGCCTGGGCAGCCAGGGCATGATGACCCTGGAGCACACTGTACTGGCCCAGCGTTATCCGGCCATCACCATCGACCTGCAGAGCCGCCGGCTGTTTTTCTTCCACAGCCTCGAGGCATCGCGCACCTACCCGGTAGCTATAGGCAAAAGAAGCACCCCCAGCCCTCCCGGCAACTGGACCATTGTGCAGAAGGCCGTGAACCCGGGCGGGCCTTTCGGCGCCCGCTGGATGTGCCTGAGTGTTCCCTGGGGAGGATACGGCATTCATGGCACCAATAATCCCCGCTCCATCGGCAGGATGGCCAGCCACGGCTGCATCCGCATGTATAACCGGGATGTGATCGCAATTTATGACCAAACCCCCTTGGGAACCCCGGTATATATAATCGGGGAGAGCCTGACCGGACGGCTCCTGCAGCAGGGAGCGCGGGGAGAGGACGTTTCCATAGTACAGCGCCGATTACGCACTCTGGGATACTATAGATATAGAATTGACAGGTATTTTGGACCGAGAATGCATGAAAGCGTGGTCCGCTTCCAGCAAGCCAACAACCTTGCCGCTGACGGGATAGTCGGCCCCGATACTTATGTGGCCATACAAAAAGCCCTGGATATGCGCAGCAACGACACTGAGCCCTAATTGCTTCCCTTTATATACACAGTAGGGTATATTATGAGTATGCTGGGCGGGATCATTAAACAGCCCAGCTCAGCTGCCAGCCAAACCGGGTTTTAGCCGGGGCATTGATCAATTGCCTACAGGGCAGCATTTAGAGCACTGCCGGTGACGCACGGCCGCCTGAGGCCAAATTGACACTGTCCATTGAGGGATGATAATATATAAGAGTTCGGGGCGTGGCGCAGCTTGGTAGCGCGTCTGATTTGGGATCAGAAGGTCGCAGGTTCAAATCCTGTCGCCCCGACCATTGAAGAGCCAGTAAAACCCCGCTATATTCCGGGGTTTAATATTATTATGCTCGAGCTGTCCCCATATAGTTTTGCCGTTTAATATCGTGACTTATCAGTAAATATCACAAAACAGGGGGTCAGTTAGGGGGTCAAAATAGAGGACCAGAAAACAAAGAGCTGGGGCACCACACCCAGGGTTTTTCATGTCCAGGTATTACCCTCCAATTCCCTACATATTAGACTTTCCTCTATTACCATAAGACACTTGACCGCCCCTTGCCTCTTACTGCACATCATCCTTGGAATGCGCACTAGCTTATCATCCATTCGTGATGAATAACCCCGGGTAATGACAACAATCCGTTTTTTATGTATTCTACTATCAGACTCAATCCTTAGTTTAATAGTGTTACCAAATTAAATCCCAGAAATGGGGTGGAATGATGGATAAAAACAAGATTTACAAAAAGTTCGGTGGTCACTATTTAGCAGATGACCAAACATTTTTAATGGGTATTGACATACGTTTTACTGATCACCTGGCTTATCGGATGAAGGATTTGATAGTGTTAGAAACCTGCACTGGTGGGGGTTTTAGCACAATATCATTAGCTAAATATGCAAAACATGTCTATACTGTAGAAATCGACCGCAAACGTATCAGCGATGCCCAAAAAAACCTCCAATTAGCCGGACTGGAGACAAAAGTAACCTTTATTAATCAAGACGTTCTTTCCGACGAAGTTGACAAACTAATACCCCAAATAGATGCTGCTTTTCTGGATCCTGATTGGGCAGTATCGGGGCCTGAACATGAATACCGGTTTATAAATTCCAACACTCGCCCACCCTCTGATAAATTGTTGAATATGATTTTCTTAAAAACACCTAATGTAACTCTTATTCAGCCTTCGTTTATTAGTTATCAAGAGTTTCGGCACTTGCCTCCTCACGAATGTGAAAACCTATACCTTGATGGACAACTTGAATTAATTTGCCTTCACTTTGGAAAACTGGCACATTTTATTGGCAATAGTGAATTTAAGATATAGGTTTCCTACATTTGCAAAAGATCATTTTAATTCAATGGCCACGCCCCTCTTTTATTGCACATTCTTAAGATTCCCCGCCCCCGGGAAGGGACGGATTTCCTTGTACTGTGCACCATCTTTGACACATCCCGGGACGATCAGCCTTTTTCTGCATAATTGTTATAATATGGTGTAAACGAGTATTAAGCCAACAATGAAATAGAAAAGGATGATACGTTGTGCAGGATTATAAAAGCAAGCAAGCTCTGATTACGGAGATTGAAAAGACAGCCAAGCTTTTTATCAATGAGTTTGTAGATGTTGAAGAGGTTGATAAGGATAAGCTAATTGACGGTGTAGACCGAACGCCCGCGCAAATGATAGCTTATCAGCTGGGATGGCTCGATTTGGTCATGAAATGGGACAGGGACGAAGCGGAAGGAAAACAGGTTGTTACCCCTTGTGAGGGTTACAAATGGAACAAATTAGGAGGGCTATATCAAAGCTTTTATGACAGGTTTTCTACATACTCCTTGGCTGAATTACAAGACTTATTTAAAGAAAAAGTCCTTGATTTTGTTCAGTGGCTTGACGGATTTACGGAAGAAGATGTTTTCACCGCAGGCAGTCGCAAATGGGCGTCTTCTACACCATCTAATTGGCCGGTGTGAAAATGGGTACACATTAACACGGTTGCTCCGTTCAAGTCCTTCCGCAGTAAAATCAGGAAGTGGAAGAAGTTAAGATAGAAGAGATTAGTGAACCCCCGCGTGTGGCGAGGGTTTTGTTTTTACTCTCTCTTATGCAAGTCCAACTTCTCCAGTTTGTTACCCGCTTAACGGGCAAAAAAGCGCATAGGAGCAGAGCCTGGATACCTCCGTACGGACCAAAAATGGGTCGGCTTAAGACATAGGCTGCTCAAGCTGCGGATTAAAGCGAACGCGGAAACAGGTGCCGTGAGAACCCGACTCAACCTCTATAGAGGCCTGATGACGTTTGACAATGTTGTGGCAAACCGATAAACCGAGTCCTGTGCCATTGTCTTTGGTGGTGAAAAAAGGAACCCCGATCTTATCCATGATCTCTCCGGGTATTCCGGCACCCTGATCGATAACCTCCAAAACCACCTGGCCGCTGCGCTCAGCGGAGCGAATGGTCAGGACGCCGCCGCAGTGCATACTCTCCAGGCCATTTCGCGCCAGGTTAAGCACCAGCTGGCGGATCTCCTTTTCGTCCAACATCAGCATCGGCACTTCGCCCAACTCAAGCTGCAGCTCTTTGTCCTGTGAACGGACATCGGCATTTAACAACGGATAGATGCTCTCAAGAATGTGATTGAGGCAGGCAGGTTTAAGATCGGCCTTTTTTTCCCGGGCCATCAACAAGTATTCGGTGATGATCATATTGACCCGGTCAATTTCATCAATCATGAGGTCGAAATAGTCGCGTTCCGCCGCATAGCGCTGATTCTGTCCCATCATCTGCAAAAACCCGCGTATGCTGGTTATGGGATTTCTCACTTCGTGGCCGATACAGGCAGCGAATTCCCCTACCAGGTTGAGCCGATTGAGGCGCAGCAGTTTCTCCTGCATCTGCTTTCGTTCCGTTATGTCCACTATAGAGGCTACACGGTGGCTTTTGCCCGGTATCAGGGTTATGCTCACCATGACATCTCTTGTTAGTCCGTGTCGATTCCTGACCCTGCTCTCAAACCTGAGCGGAGGAGTTTCTACATTTAATGACAGCAGCTGTTCACAGCGTTTAATTTGCTTCAAATCATTGCAGAGGAGGAACTCCGTCCACGGACGCCCTTCTATTTCATCCTTGCTGCAGCCGCACAGATGCTCAAATTCTGCATTGGCCAGGATAATCAGCCCGTCTTCCCCAAACATTATCATGGCTGCGCCGGTATTTTCAAAAATGGTTCGACAGCAGGCCTTATACTCACGCAACGCTTCCTGCATCTGCCATTGAGCCCCGGCATTGCGGCCTACCAGCTGCAGTTCAACCAATAGGCCCGATTTGTTATACAAAGGCTTAATGGACCAGGGCATCCAGCTAAGCTCACCCTGCATATTCACAAACCGCCAGGTGTAAGTCCCGGCAGCATTGCTGGCACGGCATGACTGGAAGATATCTTTTATGCCCTGTCGATCCATTTCCGCAGCCAGAGCCAGGAAGCTGCGCCCGATATAGTCGCCTGGGATTCCCCCGAAATAACGACAGAAGGCCTCATTGACAAAGATAATCGTTGCGTCCGGGTCGGTCCGACAAACCAGGCACTCCTGATTGGAAACCACATGCTCATAGCGAGCCTCGCTCAACTCCCATCGTTCCCGAGGATCGATATCACTGTGGATATTCGTACTGACAGCCAGCGGTTCAGTCGAATCGGCAGGTATGATTTTTTCGGCTGAATAAAGCCTAAAATTGAGAACTCGATTGGATTCGGTCCAATCCCTGCTCTTGGGTTTTGCCATGTATTCCCCTTTATCTATGTAATGTCCCATATATTGGTACTTTGATATTGATTGGGCTATCCCCTTTAGATATTTTGACTTATTTTGTCGTTTTTATACCACAAATAATGCTTAAATATGACATGATTGTTATTTATTATATTGGTATAAACTTTTTTTGCACGGCATAAAATATTAGTCAATCGCTTGCTTCAAGGCCAGGCCAAAAGATAAAAAACTATTTAAAGTATTCCTTGTAATGATTAAGCAGAAAAGGTATAATACACTTTGCGGGCGGGTGTAGCTCAGTGGCAGAGCCCCAGCCTTCCAAGCTGGTTGCGAGGGTTCGATTCCCTCTACCCGCTCCAATTTTGTCCCTGTAGCTCAGCTGGACAGAGCAACGGCCTTCTAAGCCGTGGGTCGGGGGTTCGAATCCCTCCGGGGACGCCACTTTCGAACTGACAGCTTTATGGTGGGTGTAGCTCAGCTGGTTAGAGTACCAGATTGTGGCTCTGGGGGTCGTGGGTTCGAATCCCATCACCCACCCCATGTTAACCTTGACACTGCTTACTTCCGGCTAGTATACTCTTGAATGTTGGGGTGTAGCCAAGCGGTAAGGCAACGGACTTTGACTCCGTCATTCGTTGGTTCGAATCCATCCACCCCAGCCATTTACATGGGCCATTAGCTCAGCAGGTAGAGCACCTGACTTTTAATCAGGGTGTCCCAGGTTCGAATCCTGGATGGCTCACCATAAGAAAACAATTGGCCTCCGATGTTCGGAGGCTTTTTTGTTAGCAAGCATTTAGCCTATTTGGCATAACTGTTTCCGATCCAAAAGCATTATTTGGGATACAAATACGCGCCTGTTACGACTCTGTTTTCCCTATCAGTCTCCAGCCAGAGTTCTCCATTTGGCAGGTAAAAATTATAACTCCATCCCCCTGCTTCATTCATACCTTCGAAATTGGGTTGGCCAAGTATCTCCTTAATCTCCGTGGGGGTCATACTTTTATGTATGCCACAATACTCTGATATCCCTTCCATGACAACTGATAATATTTCTTTAGTATTATTATCAAAGTTTACTGAAAAACCTTCATATTGATATTTCAGAAGGTCATCATCAAGAGTTTTCGTTAATGGCTGTCCCCATATCTCCACAAGTTGTTTCTCAGTCAGATTGAGTATTGAATCAGACATGACAGGTTTTTGGCTTACTGGTTGACTGTTGTGTGCAACCATATTAGATGATTGTACCGGGTTGGATGGTTTAGGTTGTTCTTCATCCGTAATAAAAATTCTAAACGTAACCGGAGGTGTTGACATTCTGTAATCACTACCACTTTTTATGACATGTACGATACACTGTTCCACTTCTGGATATAGGGTAAAGCTTTGGCCTCCCCCCACCATTCCAGAATGGCCAAGGTCATTATTTAGATATACACTTATTTGGTTCTTCTCAAATAACTCCTGGGCTATGGAGTTATGTGGGTTTAAAACTACCTGCATATGCTCGCTAATGTCCTTGCGATTAATATAAATGTTCTGCGCTCCAAACATAAGATTCGCCATATAGCACTCCATCATAATCTAGTTGCAGTCCCTTGATTAGGCTCTGCGATTTGGCTATTGAATCTAGTACGATATCATTGTTTTTGAAATATACTCGGTATTCGGTTACGGGCGTATTAGGATAATCCACAACTATATTCCAGGTTATGGTGTTTGACTCGGGATCGATAGTAGGTAAACTGCCGCCAGAGAAAACCTGAATGTTTTTTTTGATTTTCAATGAGCCGTTGTCAATTGTTGCCAGAATCATGTCGTTTGCCCTATCCCCTCCAACCCCAGGGGTGTAAGGCGATATTGCCATGATTGCGCACATACCGTTGTTCTGAATAATATATATTGGGGGATTATCAACATCAATAATGGAGAGCTTGCGAAACGTTGGACTGGACCAGTCGGAAGGTTCGGTAGACGTGATTTTGTTCCACCGACCGTCTTTATACTCTGCTACCACTAACCTTATTGCAGTCACCTTTTCTCCTACTATCAGGTCTCTGGTTAAGGTTGCGGGACGTTGCATGTTCACCTCATAGAAGAATGCGAATTTATTAGTTCCATCACTGATCACTTTCCCGCCTGCAACTCCAGTCCATGAAATAAGCTCGTCGAACGAAGTTTCACCGATGGGGATGAGGCTGGTCGTAAAAACGGGTTTAAAGATACTCATATTACAACCAGTAGTCCCCAGACACAGCATTAGCACCATCATAATAACAACAATTTTTCTCATTATTTCCCCTCCGCTTTTACAATGCAAAATTGATAATTAATATGAAGCAGATTATTATCAGCGGTACAGTCACAAAGAAGAATGCCTTAATTAGGTTGATGAACCCCATAAACTTAGTTTTATGTGATAGGCTTGAAATAAGAATTAAACCTAATTATTATGCCTGGGAAGGCCAGAATTCCAGTAAGGGAGATTAGAACACAAATCAGCAAGAAAAAAAGTTTGAATCCTGCTGAAAGGTAATATGTGAATGGAATCTCGTTCTTAGGCACCTCCCCGACAATCGTAGTGACTACAATATCTATGGCACTAGCAAAGATAAAATCAAGCACCTCTTCAAGTGTCTTGGATGCATACTCGTAGGCTCGTTGTCTGGCCTGTTGCTGATCCTGATAGAATGTTTCTTGTTGCTCTCTATAGTATTGATAGTTGCTATAATCACTGACGCGGGTTGAAGCATGGTTCCGCAAATAATCGTATCTTTGCCTGATCTCGGGGTTACCTATTATTTCGTATGCAAGTGATATCTCCACAAACCTGTCATGTGCAGAAGGGTCTTTACAAACATCCGGGTGCCACTTCAGTGCCAGTTTTCTATAAGCTGACTTGATTTCCTCCAAAGTTGCTTTGTCGGAAACACCTAGAACCTCGTAATAGTTTTTAGTTGCGTCTATAGTGACTGTCATTCCGCTTCCTCTTCGTAGTATTATTGCAAGCACCAAATATATAAAGAATTGAAGGAGCCTCTGGTTTACAAACCCTATTATGGGTAATTCTAGGCATACCAACATTTTCCTCCAAAAATATACCTTTTCGTCCATTTTAATACTTGAAAGCGACACAATGTGGTCACTAAGATGCGAATATTTTTGAATTATAACAGGCAGTTTTAGGTCATGACCAGGACCGCAGTTTTATAACATCTGTAACTGGAGATTTACAGGTAGTACCTTGTTAGTGAGCATTTCCACTTTATTCAGTAAATGCCCGAGTGCTCTCAGTATGGCCGAAGGCCGATCCTGGATGGTTCACCATTAGAAAACGATTAGCCTCCGATGTTCGGAGGCTTGTTTGTGTGTGACAGGCAGTTGCACACACAAAAGCAAGGAGATTGCAACACCTGCTTTAAATAATATACTCTCATAGTCCATCAATTTCCGTGCTGACTTCCTCTACCAAATCCATAATTGCAGATTCCGGCTTTTTATGCTTCACCGGCTATCTCGTTCTGCAACATTTTCATAGCGTAGACAGCAGAATTCATAAGGATAACCCTATCTTCCTCACAGATAAGTGTGACTCGGTCTCAGGGTGAAAGGCGAATTTTGGTGCGGATATCTTTTGAACGTGATTTGCCCTTTGGCCATTACTTTTGCATTTTCAACCATGGGAACGCTCATGCCAAGTCCTCCTGACTAGGATTTGAAAGGTAGGATCTTTCCTCCTTTTCCTGCCATTAATATCTGCCCAGACTGTGTAGGATTCTACTAAAGCCCCAATTAACGCTTATCATTAATGCCGAGATGTTCTTTCAAGGCAGTTTGAAGTAGCTGTGAAAAGTTAACTCCAGCCTTTTCAGCTCTAGTATTTAACCAGTTGGGTATAGTTAATGTTTTCTTAATGGCCCGGCTGTCGTTTAAATTGCGATATTCTGTGGTATCAACCGCAATAAGATTTACAAATTCCCCTTCTTCACAGGTTACGTCGAATATATTGGAAGCTGCAGGAATAGGTTCGTTTTTATCCTCCGCATCGCATAGCCACATTGCTATAGCATCTTGTGCCATGTCTAAAGCATGGGGAAGATTTTTGCCTTCAGTTATGCAGCCAGGCAAGTCGGGCACTTCGATAAAATACTCTTCGTTGTCCAGAGGTTTAAATATGGCAGGATATACATACTTCATAATAAAAATAAAACTCCTTTCGTAATTCTTTTAAGAGGAGAAGTAAGGCTTTATTCTATCCCCGCTTCCTTGAGGATCCGCTTCGCAGTGTACTCGTTGATTTCAGTATGTCTTGGAATGGGAAGTTTGAAACCTGGTCTATCTGGGTGCGTAGCCATGTCGTGCTTAGCGCCGCTGCGTGATATTACCCATCCAGCTTTCTTTAATTTTCGTATTAAGTCCTTGCGCTTCATATCCTCACCTCTCGATTTACATTATACACGTGTAAAATACGTATATCATCCGCTAAGCTGAAAAGTCTTTCACAGGTCTACAAATTAGCAGGGCAGGATTAAGGTTGCCATCTGCGTTCATCGCATCACGGCAATCTAAGCTACCACTGGCGTGAAAACCTGGAGCCGTTGTGTCATGAGAGCCACAGTGGACATATGGCTTAGCACCCAGCTTTTAGCCCGGTGTTGTAAAGCCCTTTCCCATTATTGCATTACATGTTTAATCACACCTGTAATTTGGGAGGATTTACCGTTTTTGTGATGAATCATGTAAATTATGACAAAATATTGTCTGTTCAATGTATTATAAATGGAGATAACTCACTGCTTTGGAGGTAGACATGGCAAACGGGAATGGAGCCAATCTGGGCTTTGAAAAGCAGCTCTGGAGTGCTGCAGACGCATTGAGGTCAAACATGGATGCGGCGGAGTATAAGCACGTTGTTCTCGGTTTGATCTTTCTTAAATATATATCCGACGCTTTTGAAGAGCAGTATGCTCTGCTTCAGGCAGAGCAGGTCAATGGGGCCGATCCTGAAGATCCTGATGAATACCGGGCGGTAAATATCTTCTGGGTGCCCAAGGAGGCGCGCTGGTCATATCTGGTGGCCAATGCCAAACAGCCCGCCATAGGCAAGATAGTGGACGATGCCATGCTGGCCATTGAGCGGGATAACCCTTCATTAAAGGGTGTATTGCCTAAGGATTATGTTCATCCCCGCCTGGATAAGCAGCGCCTGGGGCAGTTGATTGACCTTATTGGCAACATCGGCCTGGGCGACCAGGAAAACCGCTCCAAGGATATACTGGGGAGAGTATATGAGTATTTCCTGTCTCAGTTCGCCAGCGCGGAAGGCAAGAAAGGCGGTCAATTCTATACCCCTCGCTGTGTGGTAAAGCTATTGGTTGAAATGCTGGCACCTTATAAAGGCAGGGTATTTGACCCTTGCTGCGGCTCCGGGGGCATGTTTGTACAGTCTGAAAAGTTTGTCGAGGCTCATGGCGGCAACATTGGGGATATAAGCATATACGGTCAGGAGTCCAACCATACCACCTGGAGGCTGGCCAAAATGAACCTTGCCATCCGCGGTATTGACGGCAATCTGGGTAAAGAACACGCGGATAGCTTCCATCGTGATCTGCACCCTGATTTAAAGGCCGATTATATCCTGGCCAATCCCCCGTTTAATGACAGTGATTGGCGTGGAGACTTATTAAAGGACGATAAAAGGTGGGTCTATGGCACTCCTCCTGCCAGTAATGCCAACTTCGCCTGGGTGCAGCACTTTATTTACCACCTGAGCACTACCGGCATGGCCGGATTTGTACTTGCTAATGGTTCTATGTCCTCAAACCAGTCTGGCGAAGGTGAAATTAGAAAGAACATCATTGAAGCTGATTTGGTGGACTGCATGGTGGCGTTACCGGGACAACTTTTTTACTCCACCCAGATTCCCGCATGCCTGTGGTTTATTGCCAGGGACCGCAAAAACAGCCGTTTCCGGGATCGTAGAGGCCAGATACTGTTTATTGATGCCCGAAAGATGGGCACCATGGTTGACCGTGTACACCGTGAGCTGACTGATGAGGAGATTCAGAAGATTGCTGAGACTTATCATTCCTGGCGTGGGGATAAAGACTGCAAGGCTACCTATTCTGACATCCCCGGCTTCTGTTACAGCGCCTCAATAGATGAAGTGCGCAAGAATGACTATATTCTAACCCCGGGGCGCTATGTCGGTGCTCCAGAGGTTGAGGACGATGGAGAGCCTTTTGAAGAGAAGATGGCTCGGCTGACTGCCCAACTCAAAGAGCAAATGGCAGAAGCCGCCCGGCTCGATGAATTAATCTGGACAAATCTGGAGGATATTGGGTATGGGAAGTGAGTTTCGACAGATGCCATTATCTGAGCTGGCAGAACCCATTTTAGGAGGAACACCAAGTCGGCTTGTTCCTAAATATTGGAATGGTGGAGTGAAGTGGGCTACGGCCAAAGATATTGCTGCGAACCCTGGCAGATACTTGTTTGATACTAACGAAACCATTAGTGAAATGGGACTGCAGAAAAGCCGAGCAAAATTGCTCCCGCCTGAAACAATTGTTATAACAGCGCGTGGAACGGTAGGTGCAATAGTACAGCTCGGGGAAGAGATGGCCTGTAACCAAACATGCTACGGATTGTTACCAAAACAAGATATATATCAAGGATACCTCTACTATGCGCTTAAGAATTCCATAAATGAGATTAAATCCTTGTCTTATGGAACAGTATTTGACACTATCACGATGAAAACTTTTGATAGTCTTTTCATACCTACTCCTGACCTTAGCAACCAAAAAGCAATTGCCGCAATCCTTGGTGCCCTGGACGATAAAATTGAACTCAACCGCAAGATGAACCAGACCCTGGAGGAAATGGCTCG
>Ga0209537_1002657_pt1 | contig 17525 bp, 19 predicted proteins | sample BioPla4DNA1_FD_187698 | JGI IMG/M metagenome (GOLD analysis project Ga0209537, IMG submission 187698) | Biogas fermentation microbial communities from Germany - Plant 4 DNA1 (SPAdes) (version 2) | ecosystem: Engineered > Bioreactor > Anaerobic > Digestate | place: Bielefeld, North... | reverse complement strand
CATAACAGTGCAGGGGTGAAGCAGATACCCTTGCCTTAATTTCTTCAAAGGCTATATTACCCCCAAGAGGAGCAGAAATACTGCCCAACTGTATTACATGGCTGATTATATCGATAGCAAAATAACGCAGGAGACAATCTGTTAATCCCCCCACAGCAACCCGGGCTGCCGTCTCCCGGGCACTGGCCCTCTCCAAGATATTCCTTATGTCATCAGCATTATATTTCAAAGCAGCAGCAAGGTCTGCATGGCCAGGCCTGGGCCTGGTGACCTTTTTCTCTACCTTTTCTAAGCGCTCGTCCTTTATAATATTAAGTTTGTTATCCTCTACCCCATCTTCAGCTACCATACCCTCAACAGCCATCACTTCCTGCCAGTTCACCCAGTCCTTATTATGAATAAGCAGGGCCACCGGGCTGCCCATAGTTTTCCCGGCCCGCACCCCGCTGAAAATCTCTACCCTGTCCTTCTCTATCTTCATCCTTCCCCCGCGGCCATAACCACCCTGCCTTCTGGCCAATTTATCATTTATATGTTCAATGTCTACCTCAATGCCGGCTGGAAGCCCATCGACAATCGCCACCAGACCTTTCCCGTGGGACTCCCCGGCAGTATTAAATCTTAACATCCTCTCTACTCACCTCACATATATTTTTTAGAATCCCTTCACTTATTCTTTCTCTCATACTCGCTTCACCATATATTTCTACATTGATAAAAGATATCCTCTTTAATATGTATGGGAAAAAATAAACCCTCCATGTAAAATGGAGGGTGTGGCGGGTTAAATTTTTTTATAAAATATTTCTGCTTCTATACTTACAGATTCTTTTCTATCAGACGCTGAAAAGGTCACTGTATAAAAGCCGACAGGGAAATTAACATCCCAACTAAATATCCCAGTTTCTTTGTTAAAAGCCTGTATCAATTGAAAATAGTCTGATTCTATTTTAACCTCTACATCATCACCTTCAGGATCTAAAAATTTTACTTCAAAGATGACTTTCCCATCTTCAATGGTTATGTATAGATTATCAACATCGCTTAACACTACTGGTGGCTCATTATTCATGTCTTCTTCATTTTTTCTTCGATTATAGTTTATAGATACTTTTTTCCTGACAGTTATTTCTCCATCAAATCCAGCCTGTTAATACGGGTAACGTGAATATCATTAAAAGTAAATATAGAAACTTTTTCTCATATCTTCACTACATCATTCATTCTTATATATTCTGCTAATATTCTCTGATAATTGCTTTTTTTGATTTTCCATCTAATCTGACAGCATTGAAATCCACTCTAATATTTCCTCGATATTCAGTAGAGTCAATCCAGCTTAAATTAAAATTAGCCCTGTCTTTTATATAACTGGGTCCATATTTGTATTTAACTTCCCATCTATTATTTTGTAAAACAAAAACTTCTATAGCAAATTGACCTGCAGCACCGTGATTAACAAGTGTACCTGAAATTGTATATTCATAACCATTTTTTTCCTCATTATATACTCCTATTACTGTATCTTCAGTTTCTATCCTTAAAATGGGATAGTTTTCATTCAAATAAAGCTCACAGGCACTTAATAAAACGATAGTGATTACAACAATAAATGGAATTATTATCTTTCGCAATTTATATTGCCTCCTTTATATTATATCTTATCTTAATTATCGGCGAATCTCAGCGAACACTTTTAATTACTTATTCTTCCCCAGTTGCGGATATACCACTTGGCATTTTCCGGCTCTATAAAGTTAGGAGGTGCTACTGAACGCATCCTTTCATCATAGGTATAGTTTTTTGAATATCCGTTTGTACGGCCAACCAATCCGACTGCTCCTCTCCTGTTCTGGAACATGGAACCTACAAAATTGATGTATCCTTTATATGGACCCTTATCATATTTCTCAAAACCAAATGAACCATTAAGGGTAAAAATAGCAGCATGTATATTTATATCATTTATTGCCACATCATTTTCTACTGTAACATTACGCCAAAACATCCCGATCCTTTCTCTTCTTGTTTCACTTTCTGGCCATCCTCCATCATCCTTTAGCCAGCCATAGTGTAGAATTTCAACATTCTTACCTGCAATTAAGCCTAACATATCATCACATTCAGGATCATCTGGGGTTTTTGCATAGACAATACCCTTCGTCCTGTCTTTATCGGTTAGTTGTTCCGGATGTTCCCATTTTGTAGGGTCATATCCTGTTATATATATATTGTTCTTGGCTGCTATTGTCAATCTTCCATCCAGTTCTCCGGAGATAAATACATTGCCTGTATCCAGCCCGAATTTATCTATTGAATTATTAATGCTGTCTACATAAATAACACCATTTGGCGGTAATGGGAGATCCTCTATCTTGCCTGTCCTGTCCCTTATAATTAGCCTGTCCCCCCTCACCATGATACAGGTCCTGCCCCGGAAATAATACCCATTAGCTATCGCTTCATTCTTGATTTTATCATCAGTCGGCGGGAATTCGAGTATTCGAGCTTTAATTGGCGGACCGGAATTAAATTGCGGATTACTGCCCTTCTGTATATTTATGCCCGTCGAATAGCTCACCCTGCCGTTGAAAATAGGACGGCCTTGTATATAAAGAGTACCATTTGTATGTAAGTTTCCATTTACGATGTCACCGTCAGCCCACCATATTTCCTGCCCACTTGCCAATTGTTCTGAATTGGTGCCAAACACATAATCCGGGAATCCATCCTTGGTGAACTCGCCTTCTACAGTAACCTTTCTGCCATTTTCTACCCATCCAGTTGATCTCACCTTTAGTATCCTGCTGCCATCTGTAGGAGGAAAAACCTGTAATCTATAATATCCATCTTCAAAGGGTATATCTTTGTTCACCATTTGTTTGCTCTGCTCTGTCAAATAAAATAATTCATCAGCATTTAAGAAATATAAATACCTGTTTAAACCTGCTTCAGCATAGTAGAGAGATTTTTCATTATCTATTGTGACATCTACTAGATTCATAGAAGTTCTGGCAGTATTCATAGAGAAAACAGCAAAAATACCAAATAAAACTATCAAAACAAACACGAACTGCATTAAATATCCATCTTCCCTTTTAAACATAGTATCCCCCCTTACCTGTCACCACGACTTCTGGTCATCAAAGTCATGGTAGTAGTTTCAGATCTACCCCTGCTGATATCAACAGTAAAATCCACCTGTATTAACCTAATATTTTGTTCCGGGCTGGTGGGATCAGTGATATCCTTAAATAACTCTCCTCTCCTAACTCCAGAGAGAATAACAGTACTATTATTTTCATCAATTTCTCCAAATTGATAGGGATATGAGTTGTTGCTGGATTCTAACCAATAACGGACCAGGTTTCCGGTTTGCTCTCCTCCACTGATCTCCAGCCGATAAATTATCTGAACCATTTTGTTTCCTTCAGTAAAACGGAATAACCTTAGCTGGCGCCCATTATTTTCAACATTTACAGGATTTAATTCATTTCTTGGTTTCTGGGCATGTCTTACATCATAACTCAGATGATGAATCGCTTCATTGATACGCAGGATGATTTCATTCTCATCACTCATGGTACGGCTTGTCCGGGTCAAAAACTCTATATTTTCTCCAACAGCAAAAATAATTATTGTAATTATGATTACAGAAACCATTACTTCTATTAATGTAAGTCCTTTTTCATTATTTAATTTCTTCCTTTTAACAGATATAATTTTATTCAAATCCATTCACTCCTTTAAGGAAGATATGGAGTCTGATATATAAAATTATATACCGGCCCTGGCAGATAACCTTCCCTATAGGCAAAAGCTCTGATGTAAAGTCCACCTGGAGGTACTGTGGGGGGATTGTTCGGATTATATTTCTTACTGTTAAAATCAGGTCTGGTTCCATCAGTTGTGTAATATATTTCAAAACCTTCAGGCTGTGTTGTCAATAAAACCCTTGTCCCTACAGCTACTTCGCCTGGAGTAGTTTGTGCCCGGACTATTCCATTTACAATTAAATCAACATTTTTTGTCTGAGGGCTATCCGAATCCGGAAAGGTCCCGTCCCAATCAGAATCGCTTTCCAACATATCATACTTCCTGCCTGGATAATCTTTATCCTCCAGGATGATATTATAGGTATACCTGGGCCATAGCTTTATCTTACCTAGTGGATCAAGCTGGGCATGATTGAATATCCTGTGGTTTCTTGCTATAAAGAAACTGTTTTCCTTAACTTCAATGGTCAAATCCAGACCACCTGAATAATCTTTAAAGTCCAGAAAACTGCCATCTCCATTTTTCAGGTTTATATTAAGAAATGCCGGCCAGTCTACTTCAAATTCAACAACCTCTCTCTCATATTCCTCTATACTTACTGTCCTTGTGGGATTACATCTCCAATCTATATGTGGGAAATTACCTATTATACTAATTGGTTCCAGCATGATATTATTATGTTCAGGTACTGCTGTTACCATATAATTACCTGGTTTCAGTCGAGCAAATATTAATTTACCCTCACTATCTGTTATCCCCTGCTTAACAGTAGACCCTGCTGATAGGCGAAAAAATACATTTGGCTGTAAATTAAACCGCCTTTTGGCTTCTACAACAATTGTTCCTGACTGTTCTGGTTCTCCACTGGTCCTCCTCTTTTCATCTGCCACCAGTGTGCTGATCGTTACAGGGGGAGCTTTATAACTGCCTTGTATATCTATTTCCTGTACTGTAACCTCTATTCGTTTATAGGCATCCGAATGAATCTGGGTTCCACCTACTGTTTCATCTTCCCACCAGATATTTGTGGTTACCTGAAATCTTCTACCTCCCTGATAATAATTATCAGTAAACTGTAATCTTTTGCCATCAACTGCCCCTCCAACGGTTCCTATATCATCATATTTACCCCTTATTACATCATACCTTACCTCTTCCATAATTGTCTTGGCAACATTGGAAGCAGATATATGTGATTGATTAAAATACCTTGATTTCAGAAGCATGCCGAAACCCGCAGTAAAGCCGATAGCTATAATTCCAATCAAGATTATGGAAAATAATATCTCTATTAGGGTAAAACCCTTTTCGTTTTTTAAGATATAAGCTTTTTTCATGGTCTGCAAACCTCTCATCTTAAAATATTTTATGTATTCCAAAAATACAGAAAATATTTTAATGATTCTTTTACTATTATTATACAGCTTTTTACAGCACATTTCAAATAAAATATTAAAATATTCCGCCTATTAAATCAATAAGGTAAAAATAATAGAGCTGACAAAATCTATAATTTATATAATCTTGACTCTATTATTTTTACCTTCCTTAATGTTTACTCAGGGAGCACAATTACTGTACCAACGGGAATACTTGTCTCATCATCAATATTATTCAGTATTTTAATATCCTCAACACTGACTCCATATGTTGTACGGATTCTCCATAATGTATCTCCCTTATCCATCACGTAAATCCTGGACTCTTCTACAGGTATCTTCACTACAGCTCCGGCAGAAAGGCTGATATTCTCATTGGCTGCTATAATCAAATCCCGATCTACAGCAAATAACTCTGCCAATTCATCAATAGTCATGGCTTTTTTTAGAGTATATTCATGAAGGTATAAATGCTCCAACCTGATTTCTAAATCAGTACTACCTTCTTCCTGTCCTGTCTCTTCCACTATAATTGCAAAATTATTTTCATTCCTATTTAGCGTATTATCAACAGGCTCTGCCTTTCTTTCTTCCTCAGGATCCGGCCGGGTGGATACAACGTTACCCTGCCTCTTTGTCCTATTCTGACTTAAAAGAGACTGTATCTCTTGCTGGGTCAAGAGTTGCAGTTCTTCACCCTGTCCCTTTTCTACTTTATCATCAACTATTTGTATAATAGGTGTTTCCTCATTTTCTCCGTTTTCTACAGGTCCATGGACTTTACCGCTATCAGCTTCCGCAAGCATCTGCTCTTCCTGATATACTGGTTCCTGCTCTTTATAATCTATAACTACTTCCTCTTCCTCATAGATGCTGTCACTTATTATTTCCCTGGTTTTCAGGTCATCTTCTTTTTCGCTTATCTCTTCTTTTACGATATGAGGTGTTATAAAGATGACCAGCTCTTTTTTTAAATTTTGCTTGGTGGTACTTTTAAACATATTGCCCAAAATAGGTATACTACCCAGTATTGGTACCTTTGTTACAGATTCTATAATATCATCTTGTATGAGCCCTCCAATAGCAAAGGTCTCGCCATCATTAAGACGGATATAAGTCCTTGCTTCTCTGGTATTAATTGGGGGCAGGGTTGTTCCGATAGACTCCCCGATACTGCTAACCTGAGGATGTACCCAGAGGTTTATTTGATTATCTGAAGTAACCCAGGGTGTGAAGACAAGATTTATACCAGCCTCGATATATTCAACAGTAGTCACAACATTACCTCCATCGACAGCCTGCACTGTAACAGGTATCCGATCACCAATCAGGAGGCTGGCCTCTTCACCGCTTAAAGTCATCAGACGGGGCCGAGCCAGGGTATTACTGGCACCCTTATTTTCCAACATCCTGATAACTTCCGGGAAGGTCAAGCCTACTCCATCAATAAAACCATCTTCATTCTGATCTATTATGCTGATTGTAGAAAGTTGTTCAAGATTTACACCCAAGTCCAGTAAATCCTGTGTGGATATCTCTTCAATCCTTGCCTCTATAATGACCTGTTTCCTAGGGATATCGATCTCTTTGATGAGTTTTGCTGCTTCATTGACCATATCCCGTCCGCCTGTCAAGATAACTTCTTTATTCTGTGAATTTATCTTGAAGGAGATTTCTGGATATAAATCTTTTATTATCCCCTCTAATTCCTCCAGTGAAGAATAGTCAACCTGGACGATGTGGGTTGCCCTTCCCTCCCCGCCGACAGTTTCCCCTGTTTCACGATCCAGATCTACTATCCTGACCACCTCTTTAATCCGTTCCAGATCATTTTTGGAACCATTAAAAATCAACTGATTATTTTTCTTGTCGGCTACTATATTTGCCTCAGGATACATAGCACTTACCAGTTCAAGTACATACTCTACCTCAATACTATTTACTCTGATACTTTCTATTACATTGACTTCCCCAAAAGACTGGCCTTCTCCAACCATTTGTTCCATCAATTTGCTGACCAATAAACCTGCACTTTCTACATTGGCCGGTGAACCGTAAAAGACAAGGTTACCTTTGCCGTCACTTTCAATGATTAATTCTGGATAAACCCTTTGCAGATAGTTTACCAGGAATTCTGCTCTATCCACTGGTACTGCCAACAGTCTGGCTGTGCTGTCTTTTTCCGTATCCAGTTTGCTTAATAATTCTTCTCCCTTTACTATATCTTCCACTTTTCCTTTAAAAATCAATTTATTATTTCTATTATCGGGTACAATACTCAATTCCGGATAAATCTCCATAATAGTACTGGCTGTTTGATTTAAATCTGCATGTTTAACATCTACAGTCTTCACCACGATATTTGAATATAATTCATCTATTCTTTCCGGGGTTGCCACAACAACAGTATTATCATACCACTTATATGCCAACCCATGTACCTGAGTTACCAGGTGCAGGGCATCCTGAAAAGATAAATTCCTCAAATGAATTGTAATTTCACCACTGACTGAACTGTCTGTTACCAAATTGACTTTTGCCAGCTCAGCAATGGTCCTTAATACATCCCGGACATCAGCACCCTTGAAGTTCATATTAATTTTTGTATCAGCAGCCAGCAATGTAGCCTGTGAGAGTATAGACAGGATGAATATTATTGCTATAAAAAGTGGATTTCTAAAAACCTTCATTCATACCACTCTCCATTTCTAATTTGAATTGCACTCCCTCATATACTATAACGAGTTCATTCTCCTGAATATCAATAATCCAGAATCCTTCAATTTCTGTCTTATGGCGGATAATCCTGGTTTCATTTCTGTAGTTAATAACTGCTAACCTTCCATAATTATTACCTATTATACCCTTGAGTTCAAAAGGAACCATAGACTTAATCATTTCAATGGTCATTCCGTCCGGTAATCTTGAACTCCGGAAATCCCTAAAAGGATTACGGAAAGTCCTACGGTAGGATTGGGCTGTAGTCAGTACTTCTAACTGTGGTTTTTTCATCTCCTCTTCAACAATTTCCTCCACCGGTACATCAACTGTTACTGGAGCCTTTTCCGTGGGGTTTTCACTAATCTCACCCCTACCTTCATCCTCTTCCCTCTTCTGAACGGTTTCAGTATCTCTTTCCTGTATAATCTGCGCTGTTTCCTCTGCCGGGTAGAAATAGAAATAATAGATGCCCCCGGCTATGAGTAGGATTGAAAGGATAAGGATTATGATTATATGGGACTTTTTCATTATTCATCACCACCAGGTATTAGCTCATAGTGAAATATGTAGGTTCCATTTATATTCAACTTATCATCTCCCTGGTCTTTTCTGGATACAGTTACCTTTTTAAACTCTATCTGTTGATTAAGCTTACCTATTCCATGGAGGAATAATACAAATTCTTCAAAACTTCCTTCTGCCATCATATTTACTTCTACAGAATCTTCCCTGTGAACGGGTATAAATGAAGTAATCTTTACTCCGGATTTTCTGGCTTCATCTTCAAGGACCTGAAGCATTTCGTCTACAGTACGGACAAGCCTGACCAGTTTATCCTTTTTTAAATACTCCAGTTCCTTATATCTTCTTTCCAACTCAGGCATATCCCTTAAAGTTGACAGATACTGATTAATCTGCCTCTGTTTATTTGCTTTCTGGCTTTCCAGTTGCTTAATTTCATCAGTTTTCGGAAGGAATACAAAATAATAGGATAAAGCAAGTATTAAAAAAACACCAAGAAAGATTAACATGATCCTTTCCCTGCGGCTCAGATTGCTAAACATCATCTCTCACCCTCTTTTTCTTCAGCTATCACTGCTTCTATGCTGAAATGGGTATAATATGAATGATGGGTTACACTGATTATATTAACATTATCATAAATTGGGGATGCTTTCATATTGCTGATCAGGTCCAGCACCTTTTGATTATTTGCCGCAATCCCAATTATGGTAATATTATTATCCAATATATCCAGATTTGTCAACATGGCCTGGGTTGGTATGACATAACCCTGCTCGATTATAGCCTCTGCCCAAACATACTTCAGCGAAGCCCTTTTCTCCCTAATATCTTCCAGCTCTTCCACTTCTCTCTTTAATCTATTGTATTCGGCCACCCTAACCAGGAGGGTGTTAATTTGCCCATCCAGGTTTCTTATATCTGATTTTAATACGCTGATTTCCATGCTTAATAATATGTAATAGATTATCATACCAAGCAAAACCAGTACAACAGCAATTATCGTGGCTATTTCCTTCCAGTTAATGGAGTAAACCTCTATCCTCTCTTTCAATAAATTAACCTTCATCCTCTAACACCTCGCTTACTCCCAGTCCTACTGCGATAGCAAATTCCTCTTTAGTTAAAGCAATACCTTTTCTATATCCAATATTCAGGAAAGGATCTAACAAAAACAATTCCCTTCCTATTTCCTGCCTGATTACATTTATCAGACCAGCCAGTTTAGCTCCACCGCCTGTTACATATATCCGGTCAACCGGACTTTTAAATTTCATTTCATAATAATCCAGGCTACGTCCTATCTGATCGGCCAGACTGCGGGCCTGAGATATGAGCATATGGCTCTGGCCGAGACCTGTCAGGGCAATCTGCTCAATGGCCAATTCAAAACTCTCAATCCCGCCCTCTATTTCAGGAAGCCCGTTTTTCTTCTTAATATTTTCTGCTTCAATATAACTCAGGTTATCCTCCTCCATGATGATTCTGGTAAATTCAAAACCGCCAATATCAATATTCCTGAAAAGATAAATATTATGATTATTTCCGATTACAACTCGCGTTCCTGAGTTGCCTATATCAACGATTGCAACAGTATTTTCAATGTGATTTTGGTATTCAACCAGCGATATTAAAGCCATCGGCTGGATATTAATCACAGTAGGTGTAAGGTATGCCCTTTCAAAAACATTCATGATATTATCAATGAGATCACTTTTGGCGGCAACCAACAATATCTGAGCCCGTCCATTTTCACGGGATAATATTTTAAAATCCTGGACAGCACTTTCAACCGGGTAAGGCAAATGGTCTTCTGACTCCCATTTAAGCGCCTCTGCCATTTTTTTCTCATCCTCTATATAAGGAAGTTCCATGTTCCTGATTACCAGATTATTATTGGGGATTGTCGTAATTATCTTACTGCTCCGGCAGCCCAGTTCATCTGCCAGTTCATTTAACCTGTTACCTACAGCAGCCTCATCAACTATATAGCCATCCTCAATGGATTCGTAGGGCAGGCTTTTCCTGCCTATCCTGTCCACAAATAAGGTTCCCCTCTTCCTTTTGAATTTGACACCCTTTATGCTGTCTGTTCCTATATCAATTACAGTAATACCTTTTCTGAAAAGCAAACCTTTCACCTCTCTTCATTGTAATAAAAATTCCTGCCAGTCCACTATCCTGAATTTAATAAATTTTTTTAATTCCTTCTTCAAAGCAATATCCCTTAATACATCAACAAATCCATCATCATGGATAAATCTTCCGGGGCTTAAATTGGCGTTATTTCCAGCATAAACCCCGCCTCTAATCTCGTAATTTCCCATGGCGGATGAATCAAGGTTTAAATCTTTTCCAGCCACTAGCATTCCCCTGTAATATCCACAGGTAAAACTGAGATTTTCAGTAAAATATGTTATAGCATAATCGGCGACAAAATTGCCGTTTTCATGGTTAGCATGGATGCCAGAATCATTATTAAAATTTATATTCCCATCAATAATCAGGATACCGCTCCCCTTTATATATAGATCTTCATTTAATATGATATCTCCCCTTATTACAACAACTTTATCCTGTATATCAAGAACCAATTCCCCGGATTCCTTTTTGTATAATATTTCACTTCCGGGAGTATCTCCAATAAATGCATTAGAGTCCATATAGTAATCAGCCTTATTACCTACCTCTGCAAAGAAACCCTGAAGGAATCCCAATTCAAGTTCTTCTTCGCTGCCAAGCAGCTTTTCATGAATTTTATCTTTATCCAGCCTTGTTCCATCAAGGCCGAAGATTTTATCTTGTCCTGGAATACTGCCGTTTGCAGCAACCTCTCCCCCAATATTGATTCCCTTGCCATTGATATTTACTGCATTTCCTGCTGCCAGGGGATAGGCAAAAATATTAAGATCAGGAAAACCGGCACCATAGGTGGCCTTTATCTCCCTATATACTCCTTCATAGTTGATGGATGAATTTATTATATAATCATCTCCGGTTATTTCTCTTTTGAGCCAGTTGATCTTTATCTCCTTTAAATAAGTTCTGAGCCTTTCCTTCTCATCATTTGCCAGTTCGCCCTGAGGCCATTTATCATCATCAGCAAGGAAATACCCTGCATATTCTATTACAGATTCTATATAATGTTGTGCCTGTACCAGTCTATGCTCATATCCGGCAATTCTCATCTCATTACTGATGATAATACTCATGCTCAGGATAAGTATCGATAGGACTGAGATGATTAACAGGCTTAAAACCAGAGCAGACCCTTGTTCTCCCTTCATACTTATCTCCCCTGGAATTTAACCAATCCGCCTGTAAATTTTCTCCTCAAACCTGTAGGGTTGGCCATCCTTTACCTCTATTTCAATCATCAGGATAACAAGTCTATCCTTTTCTTTTACCTCAAACTCTCTTACCCTGCTGCTGACAAAACTCATCCGGTTACCCCATTCAAATCTGCCGGGGCTGACTTCTCTGCATTTCCTGTAATATAGTTCACCATTATCCTTTATACCAAAGGCAATAGCATTGTAGGCTGGCTCTGCAGGGATGGTGGTGAACCTGAGCTGGAGCTTATCCCCTGTCTCTGTATTTTCATCTATGATGACTTCCTTTGCCATCCGGATATAGGGAGCCATGAAATCTATGATTACCCTGTGATCCTGTTGTGTCCTCAGCCTTTCGGTATTATAGGCAGTAATATTAACACAATTATAAAGTATACCGTAGAGAAGAATACTCAGGACGATTAAGATAGCTACGGCTGTCAATGTTTCCAGCAGGGTAAAGCCTCCCTCTTTCCTCCCCAGACTCATTTTCTCATCACCAGTGAGCTTAAGGCCACTGATTTCTGGCTGTCATTCCAGTAAACCCTTATACCTATAATCCAGCCATCCTCTTGTCCATCCCCATCGATGTCTATAAAATTATCAGTCCAGGCACTGGCACTATAATCTACAGCCCTGAGACTGTATTTTTCCAAATCAATATATCTGCCCAGTACATCTATCCCTTCCAGAAAAGAAATAATATCCGGGTTTTCTCTGGCTTCAACTTTTATATTCTCCAGCAAAGTATTGGCTAATTTTACTCCCTGTGCCCTTTTTTCAGCTTCACTGATAAAGGAAATACTGTTGGCGAAATATATCAGGAGAGGAATCAAAGTAATTCCTATTATACACAGGGTTAAGAGCAACTCAATCAGCGTGAACCCTCTTTCTCCCTCATATTTAACCAACCTCTGTACCCTCCCATTATTCAATCCTTATAAATCCATTGGGGGCGACTATTATCTTTTTAGTGTAAAAGCCGTCTGAGATGATGAAAGTACCTGCCACTGCTGTACCTAATGGAGTAAATTTTAACTGCTTGCTGGCACGGGTACAGCTAATAGTAAAATCATGTTCCACCTCAATCAGTTCCAGGTAAGAACCCTCTCCATTTTTTTTGATTATCAGCTGGTTGCCGGGCAGTAAATAAATTATACAATCTTCCGCTTCGGCAATGGCTATCTGCCTTGCCTTGACTAATGCAGAATAAATCTGCCTGGCATAGCTGTCGATCTTGAATTTATTCATATTTATCCCTGGTATTACCATGGATATCAGTATTCCTATGATGGTTATGACAAGTATCAGCTCAATCAACGAAAAACCATCTTCGCTGTTAAGCCCCATATACTCATCCTCTCAATTAAGCTTTAAATATAAATTCTATAATCTCCCTGCCATAGAAAATCGTAATGATGGTCCCGATACTTATAAAGGGGCCAAAGGGTATCCTGGTCTTCCGGTCTATGACCCTGGCCAGTAAGAGGGCAAGGATAACTATGGTCCCAATTAATGAGGCAAGGAAAATGCCCAGCATGGTATAGTCCCAACCCAGGACAGCACCGATAACAGCCACCAGCTTAACATCCCCCATCCCCAGACCTTTGCCATAGACCAGGGCAATCAGAAAGAAAAAGGTAAAAGGAACCAGAGCCCCGATTAAGGATGATTTTAAATCAATATGATCAAAAAATACGGCAGCAATTAAAGCAAGTATAAATGCAGGATAAGTTATTTTATTTGGAATTATCATGTATTTAATGTCTATAAAGGATATAGCTATCAGTACAAAAACAAGCAGGCTGTAGATTATAAATTCTGTGTTTATACCAAAATGAATATATAGGGATAAAAGTAAAAATCCAGTCAATAGTTCAACTACTGGATACTGTAAGCTTATACTCCTTCCACAATATTTACATTTTCCACGGTTTAATATAAAACTTAAAACAGGGATCAGATCTCTGACCCTTAATTTCTCCTTGCATTCTGGACAATGGGATGCTGGAAATACTATGGATTCTTTCCGGGGCAGACGGTATATGATTACATTTAAAAAACTGCCTATCAAAAGCCCCATCATAAATATATATATTTTTGTCATACTACCTTCCTCGCTATATATTAGTTAAAAGATGATTCAGTCAATATATAAATCTTATCACTGCTGTTACTTGTAAAGGACATCCTGTAGCTCTGCAGTCCCCCTGGATTACTGTACTCAAAGACCTTGATATTATAGTTTTCCATTAGTTCATTCAAATCACTGACTGTCAGATCGATACCTTCCAGGAGGCCGCTCTTGCCGAAAAGTTCATTCCATGCCAGATATCCGGTAGTATTGCTCATTGCACCTGCATCAGGATAGATGTTGCCATTTTCGATATAATACATCTCCATGGCGGTTTTTATAGAAGCGGCAACCACGGATATGCTGGTATCCTGGGCCTTCTGGTTAACCCCGGTCAACCGGGGCATGGCAATACTCGCCAGTATACCAAGAATGGCAACTATCAGTAATAACTCCAACAGGGTAAAACCATCTTCCCGCTTAAATATCTTTCCTTTCCCCCCTTTTTTTGTCAGGGGACAGGGTAATACATTGCCCTGTCCCCTTTACTTAGACTATTTTATTTACTGTTCCAGGTTGTTCCTCCGTCTCTTGTAATTTCTATTACATTATCCTGATTAATTTTTGCTCCCAGATTAGCATTTACACTGCCATCCTCACCCAGTGCTGTAATTGTAAATTCTGTATCAGTTGCTGTAATTGAATAAGTCCAGCCGTCTGGTAAAGATTTCAATTCAATATACTCTCCAATTGTACTTTTTGAATCTTTATCAAGTAAATCTGTACTTGCTAAGGAAGCATAACTATTTCTTTCTACAAAGCACATTTCTGCACCAGTCTTCAGAGAACCGATAGCCTGCTCAGCTTCAGCCAGCCTAGCCCTTTCTGTAACACCAGTCAACCTTGGAATGGCCAGGGCAGCCAGAATTCCTAACACAGCTACAACAACCAGCAATTCAATTAAAGTAAAACCTTCCTCTCTCCTGAGAAATTTCTTCACAATTTTCTCCCTCCTATTTTAATTTAAATATTATTGAAGGAAAGCTGAATAAAGTAATTTTAACAATTTGATTAATGACTCTATCTATATCACCTCCTTATTAAGGGCATTCTCTTTACATATGTGAATACATATCGAACATTGGTAAAACAATCGAAATTACTATAAAACCAACTAAAACTGCCAGAAATACAATCATGGCAGGTTCGATCAGTGAAATACTACCTTCAACAGCATTCTCAACTTCGCGATCATAGAAGGTACTGATTTTTTTAAGCATCATCTCCAGGTTTCCGGATTCCTCACCGATCTTTATCATCTGGATGACCATTTTAGGAAAATAAGGGGAATCCGATAAAGGCCGGGAAAAATTCACACCCTCCCTGACCTGTCCCCTGGCATCTACCAGGGTATTTGAATAAACTTTATTACCGACAACCTCTTCCACTATACTTAAGGATGACAACAGATCTACACCGCTGCCCAACAGTATGGCCAGGGTGCTGGCAAAACGGGACAAAATCACCTTTCTCATCAAATCCCCTACAACAGGGATATCCAGAATTAATTTGTCCAGCCGGTATTCTCCCTTGGGTGTCTTCCTGTAACTGTATAGAAGTGCTACTATACTACTGATTATAAGAATGATAAGCCACCAGTATGAACGCATAAAGTCACTGGCACCCAATAACATCTTTGTCGGTGTAGGTAAATCCGCACCAAAATCACTGAACATGCTCACAAAAGAAGGGACTATGAAAACCATTAAGAAAATTACTACCAATACGGCTATTCCCAGTATTGTCATAGGATAATACATAGCAGATTTTACCTTACCATTGATTTCATCCTGCCGGTCATAATGCGCTGCCAGCTGGTTGAGGACAGTATTCAGCACACCACCAGTCTCACCCGCCCTGATCAGCTGGCAATAGAGTTTTGGAAAAACCTTTGGATGTTTAGACATCGCTTCAGAAAGGCTGGAACCGGTCTCAATATCTTCCTGTATCTCCCTGATTATCTCTTTTAATTTTGGGTGCTCTGTCTCTTCATAGAGGATATTAAGGGCATCTATCAGGCTAATCCCTGCATCAATCATAGCCGCAAATTGATGGCTGAATATAGTCAAATCCTTGGTTTTCACTCTTTTACCCGTTTGAAAGAGATTGCCGATTTCTTTTCTTTCCTGAACTTCCCTAATGGAGGTAACATAATAACCGCTTTCTTTCAATTGTCTGGCTACCATGTTGGAACGTTCAACTTCTATGACTCCCTTTATAATTTCTCCACTGGCATTTACTGCTTCATATTCATACATAGGAGACATTTATTATCTCCCCCTTTAGCTGATTCTGCCGAGCCTTTTCTTTACATACTCAGGATTGGTACATCTCCTGAGGACAGTCTCCATGTTGATTAATCCTCTTTCATAAAGCTGAATTAAGTAATTATTCATCACGATCATACCGTACTTACCACCGGTCTGCATCACTGTCTCCAACTGGGCACTATTTCCTTCCCTGATTATATTCCGCACAGACGGTGTTCCGATCAGAATCTCCAATGCAGCCACCATTCCCTTACCATCAACCCTGGGTAATAATTGCTGGGCAATTACTGCATTCAAACAGGAAGCCAGCTGGATACGGACCTGCTGCTGCTGGTGGGCCGGGAAAACGTCAATGATACGGTCAACAGTCTTTGGTGCGTCTGTGGTATGTAATGTAGCCAGTACCAGGTGGCCTGTCTCTGCTGCTTCCAGGGCAATGGAAATGGTCTCCAGGTCCCGCATCTCACCCACCAGGATAACGTCCGGGTCCTGCCTGAGGGCTGCCCGCAGGCCGGCAGCAAAGGTTCTGGTATCAATACCAACTTCTCTCTGGTGTACTATACAATTTTTATGTGTATATAGATACTCTATAGGATCCTCCAGTGTCAGGATATGGCAATTTCTCTTTTCATTGATCTCATTGATCATCGCAGCCAGGGTAGTGGATTTTCCGCTACCAGTAGGGCCTGTACATAAAACCAGCCCATTCCTCTGTAAGGCTATCTGTTTCAATATCTCTGGCAAACCTAATTCCTCAATAGAGGGTACCCGGGTTGGAATTGCCCTTAAGGCTACACTGATGGTACCTCTTTGCCGGTAGGCATTTACCCTGAAACGGGTCAGGCCGGGAATACTGTATGAGAAGTCCAGTTCTCCCTTTTCCTCAAATTCTTCTAATTGTTCTTCATTCATCAAAATCCGGAGAATTTCCTCCATCTTTTCATTGGTCAATACTTCGGGATATCCACTATACTCCTTCAATTCACCGGTTTTCCTGACTATAGGTTTTGAGTTCACGGTTAAATGAATATCAGAGATACCGCCTTCCTGTACGGCTGTTCTGAAAAAATCCCTTATATCCATTTTTTCTTCCTCCTACACAAGAACTCTTACCAATTCTTCATAGGTGGTAATTCCCTCTTTATATTTATAAATACCATCCTGAACCAGTGATGTCATGCCGCTCTTTATACAGTAATCTTTTATCTCTGGCTCATTGGCTCCCCTGACTATTAATTCTTTAACTTTATCATCAACGACCAGTACCTCATGGACCGCCACCCGGCCCCTATAGCCGGTCCGATTACATCTGTGACAGCCTACTGCCTTATAATATCTGGCCATATCACTACCCCCTGCCAGTAAAACCATCTCCTCAGCAGAAGGTTCA
>Ga0209537_1002656_pt1 | contig 17530 bp, 15 predicted proteins | sample BioPla4DNA1_FD_187698 | JGI IMG/M metagenome (GOLD analysis project Ga0209537, IMG submission 187698) | Biogas fermentation microbial communities from Germany - Plant 4 DNA1 (SPAdes) (version 2) | ecosystem: Engineered > Bioreactor > Anaerobic > Digestate | place: Bielefeld, North... | reverse complement strand
TCCTCCAACAATTTGGAGAATGCTTCATCCCTACCATTTGATAAAAATAATCCGTGCAAAAGTTCTTCGGTTATAGTAATATTAAACTGAGCCATGGTTCATCCTCCTCGGTTTGGTATTTGTTTAGCAACTATATTTTACCGAGGTATGAGCTTTGGCTCAACTCCTTTTTACACCATTATATAGACTTAATCTAAAAATATGATCTGATACATATTGGTATAATCAATTTATAATGATTATCTATGCCGAGTTAACTATACCATAATTTCTCTTTATTTCAAATAGTGTCAGGAGGTTTGAATGACCAAATCCCGGCAAGTTAAGAAGAATACGATCGTATTTTCTGCGGTATTATTATTCCAGGTATTGTGTATATACAAAATATCATGTAAAGTGAAAATGACAGCCGCGGTTTTAAGGTCGAAAGCATGAAAATTTTCGTGAAGGATCTAAACTGTATGAAAATTCTTGTGGCGGATGATGAGACCGATATCAGAAATCTGATCAAACTCAGTCTTGAGGAAAACGGCTATACTGTTTTGACGGCACAAAACGGCAAAGAAGCATGGGATATCCTGGCCGCCAATGATGTGGGGCTGGCCATACTTGATGTGATGATGCCTGTGATGGACGGCTTTAATCTGCTTCGCAAAATACGGGAGTACAGTACCATACCCGTTATTTTCCTGACTGCCAGGACCGATGATATCGACAAAGTGCTGGCGCTTGGGCTGGGTGCAGATGACTATATCTCCAAACCCTTTTCCATTGCCGAATTAATAGCCCGTGTCGGTGCGCACCTGCGACGGAGCAACGAATACCTGGCTCCTAAGAAACATGAATCTGCCACCGTTACATATGGGAAATTATCCATTGACAAAGTGAAATGCTGTGCTTACAAAGACTCGGTTCCGATCGAACTTGGCGCGAAAGAGTATAAGCTGCTTTTGCATTTCATGGAAAACCCCGAGAGGGTTTTCACCAAACAACAGCTCTATCAGGCAGTTTGGGATGAATCTTTCTACTATGACGACAACACCGTTATGGTGCATATCAGCAGGATCCGCAGCCGGATCGAGGACGACCCGCAGAACCCGAAATATCTGAAAACCATCCGGGGTATTGGGTATAAGCTGCATTACACAGGAGAAACCTAATGAAGAAAAAAATCGCTCATCAATTCTTTACCAATTATCTGGTCGTTTTTGCCCTGGTTATTATTTCAACGTTCCTGGCCTTTGCGTTATTGTCATTTGCAAGTAAACTGGCATCAAATGTTTTTGCCAAAAATAAATATCCGGCAAGTTCGATCATGAAGGATGATTACAAACAAATTGACACCTCACAGGTGGTGCAGAACGGCGGAAGTGTGCAGGTGGTTGACAGGGAATACCGGGTAGTTGTCTCAGAAGGAAAGGACGTTTTTTCAAAAAAGCAGTTGAATGCTTCCGAGTTTACTGAATTCCTGGTTTGGAGCAAACATAAAAGCACACCTTTCAACCACGATATCATATATAATCCGAAAGGCGAATTCTGGCTGATCGTTACATTCCCGGCATCGATACGGATCGATTTCAGTTTTATAATGAATACCGACGCGGCAGAGGGAGATTTCGGAAAAGCCGTACTTATTTTAATCGGAGTGGTTATAGTATATCTTCTTGTGATGGCCGTTCTTTCCATAATCTACGCAAAAATCACCGCACTGCAGATCACCGTCCCGTTAAGAAAGCTTTGTGACGGTACACGCTTATTAAGGGAGGGAGATTACTCGGCGAGGGTGGATTTGCGCCTGGATAACGAGTTTGCCGAGTTACAGGATACTTTTAACGACATGGCATCCCGAATAGAGCATGAGATAACTCTGCGCAAAAAAGCGGAAGAAGACAGACGGCGCCTTATTCTTGACATTTCTCACGACCTTAAGAATCCTATGGCCAGTATACAGGGCTATGCGGAGCTGCTTTGTCAAAAGCCGGATATAGGAGAACAAGCTTGCCGTGAATATCTTAAAATCATCCATCAGAACAGCCTGAGGGCAAACAGGCTGTTGACCGAGCTGTTTGAACTTTCCAGGATGGACAGCCCGGAATTCTCTATAAAGAAAGAAAAAACGGATTTGAGTGAGACCTTGCGTCAACTGTGCGGCGAACTGGTGCCGCAGCTGGAGCAGGCAGGCTTTAAATATGAATTTGATATTCCGGAAAAAAGTGTTTTCGTCATGCTGGACAAGGACCGTTTCAGCCGGATCATTCATAACCTGGCCGGCAATGCGCTTAAGTATAATCCTGAAGGAACCATCGTTTCAGTTGCCTTAAGCGTTATGGACCGACAGGCGGTAATTGATTTTGACGACGATGGGATCGGGATCCCTGCTCATCTTGCACAGGATATCTTTAAACCCTTTGTCCGGGCTGATTATTCCCGTAACTCTGAAACAGGAGGAAGCGGGCTGGGACTTTCCATAGCAAGGAAAATCGCCCAAGCCCACAGCGGTGATTTAATATTGCGGGAAACCGGTAAAAAAGGCTGCAATTTCAGGATCACCATCCCTTTGATTTAAGGAAGATTTAAGGTTTGGTTCAGCTGTATGAAAGGTTCGATTGCTATCATGGCATTGTACCCTTCATACAGCTGATTCTTTATTCTGACGGTCATAGAAAACGGACACGAAGATTAGTTAAAGCGAGGTGGAAAAATGAATCACGAACCGACATACTTTGAAATATTATTAACGAAGCTGGCTTTTCGGCTGTATGGCAAACCGGTCTACAAGGCATTTGCCGATTGCATTCCTATAAACGGCGGTGAAAAGGTGCTGGATTTCGGGTGCGGTATGGGAACAGTTGCGTACTATGTTGCAAAGCGCCTGGCAAATGGACAACTGACATGCCTGGACATCTCCCGCCGCTGGATGGATGTTTGCCGGAAAACTTTAAAGAGCTATGACAATATAACCTATTTGCAGGCTGAGTTCCCGAAACTTCCGGAAAACAGCTTTGATGTGGTATACTGCCACTTTGTACTGCATGACATTTCAAAAGCTGATTTGGAAACTTTATTTCCGGCATTGATAAAGTCCGTCAAACCCGATGGATTATTTATATTCTGTGAGCCATTGAAGGAAGCCGATAAACTTAAATTCATCAAACTATTGTCTGAACAAAGCGCATTGCGTCTCAAAGACAGCCGGATCACCGATGTGCCCCTGATGGGCAATTCCCTTATCAGTATTTATAAAAAAGAGACTAAAAAATACGACCATTATGAATTAAGATGAAGTAGTTTTTTCAAGCAATATTACAGGGTGGAGTTCCATGCCTGAGAAAAGCTTAAGGATATATTTAAAACAATCTGAAAAACGGAGGTTTTGTTATGATCCAGGTTTTAATATTTTCAGTTTTGACCATATTGGCGGTTTTGGAGCTTTTGGCACTGTTGCTGCAGTCTGTGTTTTTCATCATAATGCGGTTGAGTAAAAAAGTGAATACAAAACAAAAACAGTTGACCCGTATTAAAAAAACGGCGCTGTTCTTTGCCGTTATAATAATCATAAATTCAGCATTTATAGCCTTTACCCAGTTTACAGCGTCCACTCCGCCAATTGATGGTGAAAACAGTATTTCGGAATTGATCGAGCTTGAATTAAACGGGAGGAAACAATGGATCAGCCTGCGGGGCTGGGATAAAAACAATCCCGTGCTTCTGTTCCTGGCGGGAGGTCCCGGAGGGACGCAGATGGCGGCAGTTCGCCATGAGCTGATGGAACTGGAGAAGCACTTTGTAGTGGTGAACTGGGATCAGCCAGGCTCCGGCAAGTCTTACTACGCAGATAAGATAAAAAATATAACCCTTGAAACATATATTGAAGACGGCTATGTTCTCACCAAATACCTTAAGGACCGCTTTTCAAAGGATAAGATATATCTTATCGGCGAGTCCTGGGGAAGTGCGCTGGGGATTTTCCTGGCCCACAAGTACCCCCAGTCGTACCATGCCTTTATTGGAACCGGGCAGATGATCGATTTTGTTGAAACCGAGCGGATGGATTATGCAATGGCCATGGAGATGGCAGAAAACAACGGGGATGCTGCGCTTGTGAAAAAACTCAGGGAAAACGGGGAACCGCCTTATTACGGCAAAGATGTAACCTGGAAAAGCGCCGCTTACCTTAATTACCTCAGCATGATCATGGCAAGTAACCCCAAGATTCACAACCCCGGATACAATACATTGCGGGATATCGGTTCTTCCGAATACGGAATGCTCGATAAAATAAATTATGTCCGCGGCATCATCAACACATTCAATCATGTGTACCCAAAGCTCTACGGTATAGATTTAAGAAAAGACTACACCAAGCTGGAGATTCCCGTTTATTTTTTCCTGGGACGGTATGATATCAACGCGCCAACGGTGCTGACCGAGGAATATGAGCAAATATTGGATGCTCCGGATAAAAGGATCGTATGGTTTGAGCATTCAGGACATAGCCCATGGATCAACGAAAGGGATAGATTCGTGCAGGAGGTATTGTCATGCTTTTCAGGAGAATAACCGTGGGAATGGTGATCGCTGCGATTCTCTTGGTTTCGGCTTGCGCTTTTGACAAAGGCAATATTGATATTCATAAAAATGAAACGGGATCAGAAATAGTAATGGAACTTACAGATTTTAATGCAGGAGATGAGTGCCGGCTGTCCCTCAAAGAAAGAGATACAGTGAAAATAGATATCTCTCTTGACAGCGGCAGTATTTGGCTTGAAATCAGCGGCAGGAATGGAAGTCAGCCATACACAGGCAAGGATTTGGAGTCGGGTTTTTTCACGGTTACCGTTTCCGAAACTGATGAATATGTATTTAGGATCACCGGGAAAGGCGCAACGGGGAAAGCTATTATAAGAATTTTAGGGGATACGAAAAACAGCCTGGTTGAGGATAAATAAGATATATTGCACTTATTTCTATCCTTTGGTGGGCTTAAGTCATGAGGTAGTTCATTTTTCAGCGCAAAATATGCTATACTAATTCGGTACACATCGATCGTTTCGGAGGAACCTCGTGACAAAACTGTTTATTTACTTTAAAGACTATGTAAAAGAGAGTATACTGGGCCCCCTCTTTAAACTTCTTGAAGCAACCCTTGAACTGTTTGTTCCGTTGGTCGTGGCGGCAATAATCGATACAGGCATTAAAAACGGTGACAGAAGCTACATTATTCGTATGTGTCTGTTGTTAGTCATTCTTGGTATCGCAGGACTTGTGTTTTCGGTGACTGCCCAATACTATGCGGCAAAAGCGGCGGTCGGTTTTATCAAAAAATTAAAGCAAAGGCTGTTCTCGCACATTCAAACCTTTTCTTTTACCCAACTGGATACGATCGGTACATCCACCCTTATTACAAGGATGACCAGTGATATGAATCAGCTGCAGACCGGAGTGAATCTGGCTCTCCGGCTTTTGCTGCGTTCGCCCTTTGTTGTGTTCGGGGCAATGGTTATGGCATTTACTGTGGATGTTAAAGCTGCATTGGTTTTTGTGGCTGCAATCCCCGTTCTTTCCGCTGTCGTTTTCGGGATCATGATCTGGTGCATCCCTCTGTACAGGAAGGTCCAGGAGAAGCTGGATAAGGTACTGGGCATGGCAAGGGAAAATCTTACCGGGGTTCGTGTCATTCGCGCCTTCAGTATTGAAGAAAGTGAAATTAAAAATTTTGAAGAAAAAAATGATGAGCTTACAACGATGCAAAAGCATGTAGGCCGGATTTCCTCCCTGATGAACCCTGTAACTTACGTAATTATAAACCTGGCTGTTATAGCCCTTGTTTATACGGGGGCCGTCAGGGTGGAAGCAGGGATCATTACACAGGGCGCTGTGGTGGCATTATATAATTATATGTCCCAGATTCTTGTGGAACTCATTAAACTTGCGAATCTTATAATCAACATTACCAGATCGGTTGCCTGCGGCAATCGTATACAGGCTGTCCTGGATATAGAGCCGGATATCAAAGAAAGCCACAGAATACCTGAAAGAATAAAACCGGATAACATTGTTGAGTTTAGAAATGTTTACCTTAGATATAAAAATGCCGGTGATTACTCTTTATCAAATCTAAACTTCAAGGTCAGGCGGGGGGAAACAATAGGGATCATAGGGGGGACAGGCTCCGGAAAATCCTCCCTGGTGAATTTGATCCCCAGGTTTTACGATGCCACATCGGGCGAAGTTATTATTGACGGTGTCAATGTTAAGGACTTTCCTGTTGAAGAGCTGAGGAGAAAGATCGCCGTAGTACCTCAAAAAGCAGTACTGTTTAAGGGCACTGTCAGGGATAATATTCGCTGGGGCAAAAACGATGCTTCCGATGAAGAGATATATGAAGCTCTTACTGTTTCACAGGCGAAAGAGATGGTCGAGTCCAAGGGAGGACTGGATTATGAAATTGAGCAGGGAGGCAGGAATCTTTCAGGAGGACAGAAGCAGAGACTGACTATTGCCAGGGCATTAGTCAGAAAGCCTGAGATACTGATCCTGGATGACAGTGCGTCGGCTCTCGATTTCGCTACCGACGCGGCTTTACGTAAAGCCATCAGGGAGATGCGGCATACACCGACGGTTTTTGTAGTATCCCAAAGGACTTCTTCGATCCAATATGCAGACAAAATTATCGTCCTGGATGACGGACAAATAGTCGGTATCGGCAAACATGACGAACTTATGCGGTCCTGCCCTGTATACCGCGAAATATATGATTCACAATTCAAGAAAGAGGGTGCATGACATGAAAAATAAGTTTGATACAGGCACTCTGAAAAAAGTTCTGAAATATATAAAGCAATATCGTATTTTATTATTGTTCTCAATTATCCTTGCCGCCGTTACTGTGGTAATGACACTGTACATTCCTGTTCTTGTGGGCAGAGCCATAGACCATATTATCGGTAAAGGCAATGTTGATTTCAGGGCTGTTTTTGAGATTTTATTGAGAATCGGCATGATTGCGTCATTGACAGCCCTTTTGCAATGGGTGATGAACACTGTCAATAATAAAATCACATTTCATGTGATCAGGGATATCCGCGACGAGGCATTCAAAAAGATCCAGATCCTGCCGCTGAAATATTTGGATAAACACCCTCACGGAGAGATCGTAAGCCGTTTGATCTCAGATGCCGACCAATTCGCCGAAGGCCTGCTCATGGGGTTTACCCAGCTTTTTACCGGGATAACCACTATTATCGGGACCTTTTTATTCATGCTGTCCATCAACTGGTTTATAACGGCCGTTGTTGTTGTGCTTACCCCTCTGTCCTTGCTTGTGGCAGGTTTTATCGCCAACAGAACTTATAAATTTTTCAGGAATCAGTCGGAAATCAGGGCTAAACAGACATCTTTCATAAATGAAATGATAACCAATCAAAAAGTTGTCCAGGCTTTTTCCCGGCAGGATAAAACGCAGGAAGAATTTGAAAAAATAAATGATGAGCTTGAAAAAAGTTCTTTGAAAGCGATTTTCTATTCGTCTCTTACGAATCCCTGCACAAGATTTATAAATAACGTCATTTATGCCGGCGTAGGGTTAACCGGAGCATTGGCCGCTGTCGGTGGCAGTGTAACGGTAGGAGGCCTGGCAAGTTTCCTCAGCTATGCCAATCAGTATACAAAACCGTTCAATGAGATTTCCGGAGTATTGGCAGAGTTTCAGAACGCTCTTGCGTGCGCCGCCAGGATATTTGAACTCATAGAAGAAGAGCCGCAGATCCCCGATTCCGATGACGCTGTTGTACTGGAAAACGCAACCGGAAAAATCGACCTTAAAAATGTTGAATTTTCTTATACCCGGGACAATAAGCTTATAAAGAGCCTGAATCTCAATGTAAAGCCCGGCATGAGAGTAGCTATAGTAGGACCCACCGGAAGCGGGAAAACAACAATTATCAATTTGTTAATGCGGTTTTATGACGTGAACGACGGAAGCATTGAAATGGACGGCATAGATATCCGTGATATAACAAGAAAGAGCCTTCGAAGAAGCTTTGGAATGGTTTTACAGGAAACATGGCTGAAATCCGGTACCATTCGTGATAATATCATTATAGGAAAACCAAACGCTACGGAAGCAGAAATAATTGAAGCGGCAAAGGCTTCACATGCACATAGCTTTATCAGGCGGCTTCCCAATGGATATGAAACCTTGATCGGAGAGGACGGTGGGAACCTTTCACAAGGCGAAAAACAGCTGTTATGCATAACAAGGGTCATGCTTGCTCTTCCGCCGGTTTTGATCCTGGATGAAGCTACCTCGTCCATAGATACACGTACTGAACTTAAGATCCAGGAAGCCTTTGCTAAAATGATGGAGGGAAAAACAAGCTTTATTGTAGCCCACAGGCTTTCAACCATTGCAGAAGCAGATACGATTCTTGTCTTAAAAAACGGCTCTGTCGTGGAACAGGGCAGCCATAAGGAATTACTTGAAAAGAACGGTTTTTATGCCCGGTTATACAACAGTCAGTTCGCAATATGAACGTTGACAGAAAAATTAAAGAAGATCTTAAATAATGGAGGAATTATGCTGTCGGTATTTAAAGAACGTCCATCAATAGTATTGGAAGCGCAAAAGGCTAAGTTTAAGCCTCATTTTATAATCCAGGTCATTATTTTCATCATTGTATTTGCAGTTATACAGGTGGCAATGGCTATTCCTTTATTGGCTTATTGCCTGATTTATCTTCTGACCTCAGGCTCAGGAGGGATGACAATATATGACCCGAGAGAGCTAAGATTCTTCCTGGCCCAGTTTCAGGATAAGCTGCTTCTTCCTACATTGTTTTGTAATGTTTTAATGACGATATTAGCAATATTCTATTGCAAAGAAATTGAAAAACGAAGTTTATACTCAATGGGATTTGTAAGGAAAAAAGCTTTTTCGGATTATCTTATCGGAGCCGGTATTGGCATATTAATGATTTTTACCGCCTTACTGATAGCTTTTTTATGCGGGACCGTTACATATGAAGGATATGTTTTAGGGGACGGTATAGGGCTGCTGCTTTTGTTTTTGCTCGGCTTTATAATCCAGGGTATGAGTGAGGAAGTTTTATTAAGAGGATATTTTATGATTTCCGTCGCAAACAGAAACTCATTGTTCCTGGCTGTCATATCAAATTCCGTTTTATTCTCGCTGTTACATATTTTTAATAATGGTATTGCCGTGATTCCTCTGATAAACCTGACCTTGTTCGGCATATTCGCGTCCATTTATGCGCTTAAAACAGACAGTATATGGGGAATCTGCGCCCTTCACACAACATGGAACTTTGTGCAGGGAAATGTCTTTGGTATTAAGGTTAGCGGCATAGATACGAAAGTTTCATTGTTTGCTTTTAAATTAAAAGATGTGGGCACCTTTATTAACGGCGGATCATTTGGCTTGGAAGGCGGCCTGGCGGTAACCCTGGTATTGACGATGGGCATTCTTATTTTGCTGTCAATGGAAGGAAGAAAATCAGAAATAAAACCGGAGGATAATACGGGGGACAAATATGAGAGGTAAAATAGTTAAATATTTCTTTACTGTAATTGCTTTGGTTATGGTGTTTTGTATAATGACTCCGACTTTTTCTTACTGTGATGAAGAAGTTTTGGCTGAAACTTCTGTCGCTAAGGTCAGGGGCAGGGTAAGCCGTGTTCTTGATTCACGGGATGAAGACATAGAATACTCCGGAGGGAGCATACAGGATTCATATCAGATTGTAGAGATAGAAATAACAACTAACGGGCCTTATAAAGGAAAATTAATTGAAGCCGAGTATGCTTTGAGTATGTCTTTCAGCGAAAAACAAGAGGATGTATTATTAAAGCAGGGCGATGAGGTTTTAATGGTCCTGGAACTGAATGATGCGGGAGAAATTTCCCTGGCTTATATTTATTCGGTAGTCCGGGACAAGCATATGCTCCTTTTGGTGATAATCTTTTCGGCAATTATCTTGTCGGTAGGAAGATTAAAAGGCCTTAAGGCTCTTATATCATTGGTATTGACTGTTCTTGCAGTAATTTACGTATTGCTTCCTTTAATACTAAAGGGCTTCGACCCGGTGTTCGTTTCATTATGGATATGTGTGGGAATAGCCGGAATAACCTTGCTTTTAGTAGGCGGATACAACAAGAAAACACTGGCCGCAATCATAGGTACCTCGGGCGGCTTGATTTGCGCAGGGCTCATTGCACAGATAGTAGGTGAAATGGCCAAGTTAACAGGCCTTGGGGATGAAGAATCCCAAATGCTGATGTATATACCCCAAAATATTTCATTCGATTATAAAGGTTTATTATTCGCAGGGATATTGATCGGCGCGTTAGGCGCAGCTATGGACGTGGGTATGTCTCTTTCTTCCGCCATGTTTGAAATAAAAGAAATAAATCCTGATATTAAAAAAGGCGATCTGATGAAGGCAGGAATGAATATTGGCCGTGATATGATAGCAACAATGTCAAATACGCTGATTCTTGCCTATACAGGCGGATCGTTGCAGCTAATGCTTCTTTTAATGGCGCATGAAGTCCCTTTTGTTGACATTATCAATCAGGACGGTTATGCAACCGAGGTTGTAAGGTCCCTTGCAGGCAGCATAGGACTTATATTGACTATTCCAATAACGGCGGTGGCAGTTTGCTTTTTATGCGAAAACAGATACCGGGAAAAAGAAAGATACTGAAAATGAGAAGCCTTGCACCTGCACAATTGATGTAAAAGTAAATTTAAACTGCCCTGAAAATCTGTTTCAGGGCAGTTTTTCATTACAGTATTTATCAGCAGCTTAATAAGTTTCAACAAACAGTTCGAAATATCCCTTAGGATGAGCACATGACGGGCAAACCTCGGGAGCAGCGTCACCTTCATGAATATATCCGCAGTTAAGGCATTTCCAGTATACCTTGCCGTCTTTCTTAAATACTGTTCCGTTTTCAATATTTTGCGCCAGTTTATTAAACCTGATTTCATGTTTTTCTTCGGCAGATGCGATATATCTGTATACGGCTGCTATTTCGGGGAAACCCTCTTTAGCCGCAATATCTGCAAATTGGGGATATAGCATGGTCCATTCTTCATTTTCACCATGAGCGGCGTACTTAAGGTTTTCCAAAGTATTTCCCATGGCTACGGGGTAACCGGCCTGGATATCAATATTCTGAGGAATCTCGCCCTCAAAGCCTGCAAGAAGGAATTTATAGAATCTCTTTGCATGTTCTTTTTCGTTATCTGCTGTTTCAAGGAAAATGTTTCGAATTTGCTTATAGCCTTCCTTATCCGCTATTGAAGCATAATAGGTATATCGCATTCTTGCCTGTGATTCACCTGCAAATGACCGCATAAGATTTACAGCGGTTTGTGTACCTTTTAAACTTTTCATAACTGTACCTCCTTAATAACAAAATATTTCCTATTTATTTTATCAAATTAATCGGTTTTTAACAATCTATGCTGCTATTGAAGCACCATGCCGTATTATTCAGCCGGATTATCTGATTTTATACATGTATCATACTGAGAAAAGGCAAAAACATTATAGTTTCTGTTCCCGCTCATCGTGTCGGATATTATAACGCGGCCCGGTACGGTCTTCCATATTCATAAGCTCATTGATGATATATAGGGGACGTCCCTTTGCTTCTTCATATATACGCCCGATGTACTCGCCAATGATACCCAGCATAAGGAGGATGATCCCATTAAAGAAGAGGCTTACGGCAATCAATGAAGCCCAGCCTGTCTGGGCTGTCTCAGGGAAAAACAGTTTTTGAATGACTACGATGATCAGGTACAAAAAGCTCATGCCGGAGATGATGGCGCCTATATAAGAAGCCAGTTTAAGCGGTTTATAGGAAAATGACATAATGCCGTCCATTGCAAGCTTAAGCATTTTCTTGAGAGGATATTTGGTTTTCCCTGCAAAACGCTCATTGCGCTCGAATTCAATCGCTGTTTGCTTAAAACCGACCCAGCTTACAAGGCCTCTGACATAGCGGCTCCGTTCGGGAAGTTGTTTCAGAGCCTCACACACTTTTCGGTCAATGAGCCTGAAATCACCCGTATCAACAGGTATGTCCACGTTTGTCAGGCTGCGTAAGATCCTGTAATATGCTTTTGCGGTAAATTTCTTGAAAAATGTTTCGCCACGGCGGGATTTTCTTTTGCCGTAAACAACATCATAACCATCACGCCAGATTTTTATCATATCGGGAATCAGCTCGGGAGGATCCTGCAGATCACCGTCAATAATGACCATGCATTCGCCGGCGGCATAGTCCATGCCTGCGGTAATGGCGATTTGATGCCCGAAATTCCTGGCAAAATCTATCATCTTAACTTTTTCATTGTTTTTGCATATCTCGCTTAATATCGCCCTTGTATTATCGCGGCTCCCGTCATTTATGAAGATTATTTCATAGTTTTCGCCAATGCCGTCCATTACGCCGGTTAATCTTTTATAAGTCTCTGTAACCACTTCTTCTTCGTTATACATCGGCACAATAACAGAACATAGAATCTTATCCATGAAATCCTCCCATTATGTTTGATCTTTAATTTAGTATACTACAAAATTCCCATTATTTCATTTGCTGCTTTCCTGCCCAATCCTACGGCATAATTCAAGCCCCTGTCCTCGGGATAGATTTGGGACATGGAGGCCAGGAAGAGCCCTTCAACCGGAGTTTTTATGTCCGGGATAATTTTGCTGTATCCAGTAGTAATGACAGGCTGTGCGAATGGCGCCCGGCTTATGGTGATATTCTTTATAATGTGCTGGTTTAGATTTGGAAATACCTTTTTTAAGCCATTAATGAATTCATTTATGATTTCATCATCAGATGCTGAATACAAAGGATCAGATATATCCAGGTACCTGGATAAATATACGATATGTGAATTGTATTCTCTTAACCCCACCAGGTTCGTATGTTCAATAATAAGGACAAAAGGCAGGTCATTCTGCGCCACTGTTATCCAATAATACGGCGACAGGCTTTCAGACAATTCCAGTATAGCGCAGATATTAGCTTTATAGCGGATCTGACTTAAAAAACATCTATATTTGCTGTAAGGCCCCTGTAATATATTTCCGAGCAAAGCAGGAGAGCCGGTAAACAAAACCTTGTCATAGTTTCCTTTATGGTTTTTTGCCTCAATATCGAACGATCCGTTTTCATTTTTTATTATGGCTGTAACCTCATTATCAAAAAGAATGCTGCCGCCGGATCTATGGATTTTTTCTGCCATTATCTCAACAATTCTATTAAAAGATCCGTCCAAATACCCCAACATTTCATTATTTAAATTTTTCCCCCTCGAAGAACCCCGAAGTTTGAGTTTATTCCATATCCATGTACCGGAAATGTTATCACTGTCAACGTCGAATTTTGATTTGATTAAAGGCTCCCATATCTTTTCCCAGACTTGCAGACCTGAATTCTTAATGATCCATTCTTTGGCCGTAATGGTTTCAAAAGCTGAATAGTCCTTGATGAACTTTGAAGCCAGCACTAGAATTCCCATCCGGATTCTGGATATGAAAGAGAGAGGCTTGAAACATAATAAATCAAGAGGTGAAGTAAAGGGATAAATGGAATTGTTAATATAAATCGCGTTTTTTGGTTCATACCAGTTAAGGCGGTCTTTAATGTCCAGCTCATCAATTAGAGCCAAAATATCCGAGTCATTGGTAAAAATGTGATGATAAAAACGCTCTAAATCCTCATTTCCGACTCTTACAGAGGATGCCAGCCCTCCTAAGCAACTCTCTTTTTCATATACGGTAACCTTATTTCCCTTCCGGGAAAGCAGAAACCCTGCCGTGATACCGGTTATTCCCGCTCCTATAATCGCAATATCCATATTATCCGCCTGATTTTTTATTTGTATATCACTTTTTTATAAAGTATAAAGTTCCAGGATATAATAAAGAACATTATCAATATTTTCGGAAGATATAAAACAGGCCAGGAACCTTCTCCGCTTAAGAGAACCAAAATGTAGCGGATACCTGAGAAAAGCAATATGTTTCCAACTACAAGATTGAATAAGAACAAAATGCTGTAAAGTAATAGCTGCTTTTTGAAGTTTTCTTTCGATCTGAAGGAAAAAAATTTGTTCAGCAGAAAATTCAGCCAGAATATAACAGTATAGACGATTATATTAACAAGTAATTCACTTATTGACAATGCGTTTCTCAGGACAATAAACAAAGCATATTCTATAGAAAAGCAAAAAACTCCTACAAAAATATACCGCAGAAACTGAGCAAGGGATTCAGGATTAAACAGTTTTCTAAGTATCGGAAGGCTGCACAGCCACTCTAATAATTTATTCATTTGTAATATACCTCCAAACTACCATTCCCAACGGGGGAGAAGCTGCAAAATGTCCAAATAAATCCGGGGAACTTCCAACCCTGATAAAAGCGGATAATACAGGATAAAGAATACTAAATATATTATAAGGAAAATTTTTGTAAACCTGCCGATGATATATTTCTCCTCCAGATACCTGAATACAATTCCTACCATTAATATGAGAAATGGTGTACAGGAAAAATAATGGTATATAAAGGTAACTTTTCTGGGAGCTACTACCCAGGGAAGGTACTGGGACAAATAGCATATTACCGGAAACAGCATCAGCTTGTTTTCACCAAGGAAATTTTGTTTCTTAAAAATATTTGATATTATAGACCATAATATTATGAAAAATGAAATAAAACCGATCCAGAATAAAAGGGGATGACCAAATCCGGCAATAGATGCTCCCCAGTTATCCGGCAAGAGTTCGCCCTGATAATAAAAAATAGGGCGAATATCTAAAGGCCATTCATACCAGGGAGATGCATAAGGATGGGATTCAGTAACCCCCTTATGATAATTAAACATGCTTTTTACCGATTCGATTACTGATTGTAACAGATTCATATTTTTATCATGATAGTGTATAGGGATAAATGACAATACGTATATTGCCGCCGGTATAATGATAAAGAACAATACGCAGAACAAACACGTTAAATAAAAATATTTACCAAGCCATTTTCTCAGTTCTTTTTCTTTTAACTTTACGGGGGCACCTTCACTATTAATTTTAATATTAAGTTGATTATTGAGGTCGTTATACTCATAGCCTCTTGACAGGAAGAAGAGAATTGCCAAACCAGCGGCTCCGTAAAGTGCTATCCATTTTGTCGCTCCCCCAAGGCCAAGGGAAATACCGCATAGAAGGAGGGGAACGAGAGATCTGAAAAAGCCTCGTTCATAGGATTTTGAATCATAATAATCCAGCATGAAATAAAACATGAGCATTACGAAGAATACAGTATAGCTGTCTATTGTGGCCAAACGTGTTTGCGTAAAATGCATAAAGTCAAACATCATTAAATTAGCGCAGAAGAAGGCCCAAAAGGTGTCTTTAAAGAAACGCTTGGCGATAATATACATCAGAGGAATAAGAGCAGCACCAAATAATGTACCCATTATTCTCCAACCGAAAGGAGTCATGCCGAATAGACTGATTCCAAGTGCAATAATAGTCTTGCCAAGCGGAGGATGAGTGTTTTCGTAAAGAATATCCCTTTTTTCAAGTTGCTCCAGGGCAGTACGGGGAAAATATATTTCATCGAAATAAGTACTGTTTAAAACATTCGGACGATCCGGCACCAGATCCTGTTCGTCAAACAATTTCTCAATGCCTTCGGTCTGAGGTTTCTCTGTTACGGTAAACCCTGTTATTAAATTATCATCGCTGAAAAAACCCATTTCCATGTATTCAGCTTTATAAAACTTATTCTTATCATTCTCGTTGTCAGTTCTTAAATATGTGTTCGTGAATCTTAACTTGTCTGTAGTAACAGTAGTGGTGGTATAATGCCATTTGTAAATAGATTTCATATCTATAAAAGAATAATGCTTAAATTCACCATCGTGATAAGCTTCTATTTCAAGGGTCCCAAAACAACCCCAGCTATGACCGATACCGCCAAACAGCATTATTTTATCTATTGTAACCTCTCTGCCAAAATCAACGATGAAGCTTTCATTAAGGTTTTCAGGTTCCCATCCTGTTTTAGGGGCTTTAAAAGAACCCAGATTGATAAGTGCGATAATTAAATAAATAACAGTCATTATAGTCATGATTATAATATCTTTTTTACTTATCTTCCCAGTCATAATATTCTCCCTTTAAGCATTTTCCAGGTCGTATAAATGCCCTGTAGCCCTGATATATTGACAGTACATAGGTTAAAAGCGTAAAAAATGAGAAAAGAATTGCAAACCCATCCCAGCGATCAATCCAATATACTTTCTCAAATGAGATTATATACAAATATAAATGATTTATAAATACCGAAAAACTGACGAGACCAAACAGAAATATATTTTTTTCATCAAAGACCGACGCAAGAGCAATGAAGATTATTGCCGGCAAAAGGTACCGTTCGTGCATTTTTGTCATAAAAAAGAATGCACTGAACTGCACAAGATATGAAAAATAAGTTATTGCATAAATTGAAGCCTTACCTTTTATAAGACAAATAAATGCGTATACCAAAGCTGCCGCCATTAGTATATTGCCCCAGGCAAAATAGCTTAAACCAAGAAAAGGCAAGTTGTCGCGCTGGATTTGCCCTCCCAGGAGGAACCAGATATTGAAGGCATTAGCCGTAGCAAAGGGGTAATCCTGGACCCTGCTAAAGTAAAGCTCAAAAAGCCAGTAGAGCGGATCAATGAATTCAGGCAGCCTGTATGCAAGTTTTGTCGGGATATAAAATGGCAAAACAATGGCGTAGTAAATGATAAGACCGGAAACCAGCCCGGTTGCCAGCCGAATGAGGGACTTTTTGTCCAGTTTAAAACCTTTGAAATAAAGATATATAACCACCGGCAGCAAAAGCCCGCTTTGAGGCTTGGTCAAAACGGCAACAAGATACAAAAGAGCCGCAAGGTTATGCTTCTTATATTCAAAAAGTGTTATTACACCTAACAGCATAGTTGTCGGAATTGAGTCAAATTGGCCCCATACGGAAGAGTTTATACATACGCCGGGATTTATTAAATATAAAAATGCCATTACAATTCCGGTTCTTGGTTTCTTTGCTTTTTCAGCAATTATAAATATCAGCCATGCACCTATAAATTCAAATAAGACTGACCATAATTTTATGAGAAAAGCATGTAATCCATATGTTAAAGACAACAAGTCCGCAATTTCTCCGGTAAACCATAAAAAGTACTGGAAAAACGGAGCATAAACAACATGAAATCCGGAAGAACCATAGAACTGGGATGGGCCATGTTTTGCCAAATATTTGCTCCATGCCACATACCCGGCCATGTCGATACTATAGGGTTCCATAAAGGAAATAAGTATGCGAAAAATAACGATTATAGTTATGGATAGGGTTATTCTCTTAAAGTAATGTTTGTTGTTCCGGGAATAAAAGCTATTCAGAAAGGTTTCAGCCATGGTATCGTCCTT
>Ga0209537_1002653_pt1 | contig 17553 bp, 15 predicted proteins | sample BioPla4DNA1_FD_187698 | JGI IMG/M metagenome (GOLD analysis project Ga0209537, IMG submission 187698) | Biogas fermentation microbial communities from Germany - Plant 4 DNA1 (SPAdes) (version 2) | ecosystem: Engineered > Bioreactor > Anaerobic > Digestate | place: Bielefeld, North... | reverse complement strand
AGATTATTAATTCGCAAACAATGCTAAAGTTTTATCCCTTTTTGCATCACTACAAGCTCGTAACTGTTGCTCTTAGGTGGGTCAATTTTATTTGCACATGGTGGATCAATTCTATTGACTATCAACATACGGCTTTCACCTCCAGTTTAGTTGTTAAATAATCTTATTTACTCATTCTCTAGCTCAACGGGCTCGAGGAAAAATTGCACCCGGTAGCGCATGACCCGGACTTGTCCGGGTGGAAAAACAGCCATTGCATACTGAAGTTTTTTATCGACGTCAGAGGAGATAATCAAACCCTTTACCTCTTCCCCTGGTGAAGCCAAATGATGTTTGTGACCCACCCCATATAACGTAAGAGCTGTCCAATTACTCTATCAGTCAGTGGTCTGATCCTTTTTAAGCTCCACCACCAGCCATTGGAGGCGCTCCTTATGCCGCGCCAGGATATCTATACGTCCGGCAGCGGTGGGGTATTCAAAACCGGCTTCCTCATCTCCCGGTTCACGGTCGATCTCCCATTCACCTCCCAACTCTGTGGGGTCCCAATTGTCGAAGAGAAAATCGTGGAGATGCCGCCCCAGACGGAAACCATGTTCCGGCAGTGGTGTTACTGATACGATATCTCCAGCCTCGCTTTTCTTTAAAATACCCCAGAACAAGGCATCCAAGGTCCATAATCTACGCCAACCTCGCTGGAGAGTTTATGCAAAAGCTTGTTAATCTCTTCATAGCGTTTCCCCAAAGTGAGACCCCGGTCAAAAGCAGGCTAAATACCCAATTGCTTGAGGGCGGCTTCTGATGCGTTATTCCATACCCCATAGCGATCCGGATAAGCGACCAGAAGTATTGCTGTGGCCAGAGCTTTTCCCAGCCCCTTGACCATTGAAGAGCCCACTAACTCTGAGAAACGTTGGTCAATGGGACGACTTTCCTCCAAGAGGATCTTCAAAGCATGGCGAAGGGCCTTCATAGCAGCCGTTAGTTTACCAACATGGCGGTAGAGCCCTGTCCAGTGCTTGTTGTTATCAAAATACAGGAAGGAGCTGAACTCCTCCTGGGTAAGGTTGGGAATATGTTCCCGGGAGAAAACAGGTTGATAGCGTGCTAATACCTCATCCCGCGCGTCAATGATAGACTGCAATTCTTTGTCCTTGGGCCCGGGCAAGGGTACTTTTAAGGAGGATATTGGTTATGGTGAGTATTTCCTTGCCTTGTTAACGTTACGAGGACGTGAATTATCTGGCCATTAATCAGACTATTTAACTTTGGTTTTCAGCACTTCATAACCCTGCTTATTAATGGCCGCTTCTATTTCTTCAATAGAAACCTTGTCCTCGTCAAAATCTAACTTTACCTTGCTGGAGTTAAACATTACCTTTAGCGTGTCCTTGTCAACACCTTCCAGAGCCTTCAGGGCGCCTTCGATTTTTAACAGACAAGAGGGGCATGTTAAGGTTTCCAACTGGATCGTTGCCGATTTCATGTTGTTGACACCTCCCAATTTAATTTATTTTAACCTGTAGCCTAATAATCGCATGCCGTTGAGGATTACAGCCAGGATGCTGCCTTCATGGACCAACATGCCGATGGACATATTCACCCAGTCGCCCAACAACAGGCCAGTAAGTAGAATAAACACAACACCTACAGCAATAACAATATTTTGTCGCATGTTTCTTGCAATAGCCTTTGCTAAACCCAAGGCATGGGGCAGGCGGCTGAAATCTGAATTCATCAGGACAATATCCGATGTTTCAATGGCCACATCGGTTCCTCCGCCCATGGCAATACCAATATTTGCTGAAGCCAGGGCGGGACTATCGTTAACCCCATCGCCGACAAAGGCAACGATTTGGCCCTTCTCTACCAGCCGCCTGATATATGCAGCCTTATCCTCCGGCAGCATGTTTCCATGGGCTTCCGTTAAGCCCAGCTCCCGGCCGACGCGGTCGACGGTTCCCTGGTTGTCGCCTGATAGCATGACCAGATTCTTTACACCTAATTGCCGCAGTTTCTGGAGATCCTTTTTAACGCCGAAGCGAATTTGGTCCCGGACACCCATCAAGACCTTCAATTGACCGTCAACGGCAGTCAAAACCAGGGAATTACCCTTCTCCTCAAAACTGGCTATATCAGCCCTGGCTTCCTCGGTCAGTTCCACATTTTCCTTTTCCATCAAGGCAACATTGCCGACGGCTATTCTATGTCCATTGACGTAGGCAACAATCCCGCCGCCCTTTACAACCTCGGTATTTTCTACCGGCAAGAAGGTTGTTTCACCTATTTCCTCCAAAACCGCCTTGGCCAAGGGGTGATCTGATTCCCTTTCGACACTGGCAAGATAACCCAACACTTCTTCAAGATTATCTCCATAGTACTTGGTTTGTGCAACGGATGGATTTCCTTCGGTCAGTGTACCTGTTTTATCGAAAACAATAGTATCCAACCTGCTGAAATCGGTAACAACTTCACTGCCCTTCAGCAAGACGCCATGGCGGGCTCCATTGCCAATGCCGGCAACGTTGGAAACAGGTACACCAATGACTAAAGCGCCCGGGCAGCCGAGGACCAATATAGTAATGGCCAATTCAACATTTCTCGTAAACAACCAGACAATGAAGCTTATGACCAGGACAGCCGGTGTATAGTATTTGGAAAAGCGGTCGATAAAGCGTTCGGCTTCTGACTTGGAATCCTGGGCCTCTTCGACAAGTTCAATAATTTTGCTAAAGGTTGTGTCTTCGCCAACCCGGTCAGCAACTATTTGAAGCGTTCCATTGTCCAGGATGGTACCGGCATATACCTTTGCGCCCTTTTCCTTACCGACGGGGACAGATTCTCCTGTAATGCTCGCTTCATTGATATATCCTTCTCCGGATAAAACTGTACCGTCCACAGGAACCTTTGCCCCTGTCTTCACAAGTAGGACATCTCCCACATCAACTTCATCGACTTCAACCTCTTGGAATTTGCCGTTTTCCATTAGTTTTATGGCACTCTCTGGTGCCATTTCCGTCAGTTCTTTGATGGCAGAGCGGGTTTGATTGAGGGTCCGCTGCTCTAAATAAGCACCGAAAAGGAAGAGAAAGGTAACAATGGCCGCTTCCTCATAGTTCTGAATTAAAAAGGCCCCGATAACAGCAATGGTAACTAATACATCAATGCTTACAACTTTTACCCGCAGGGCTTGATATGCCTGGATAGTAATGGGGGTGGCACCTAAAAGGGAAGCGATGATCAAAGACCAGGAAAAAATAGCCATATTGGCCAGTGTCCACTTGCCGATAAAGGCCGCTGCAATTAAAATGCCACACATCAAGGTGATGGTATTTTTCTTACTTAAAATAAATCTCTGCATGTCTCCCTCCTAAAACTCGTATCCCTTACAAAGGACAGATGAAGCAGCTTAGTCTTGGTAAGCTTTATCCAGTTCCGCCAGCATGTTATACACGGCTTCATAGGTTTCACAGACATCGGCTGGTACGGCATAGTTATCGGTGATCTCCCGCAACTCCTTGAACTCGTCATCCAGGTCGGGTCTCTCCCCTCCCGCCCCATTAATTTTTTCCCTGATTGCATCAAATACCTTGCGTACAGCATGAAATTCCGGGTGACTTCCGCCATGGACCCGTTCTACAATTGGTACAAATTGTTCTAGTTTTGGCAAATTGCGTTCTCTCACTTTGTTGAAGGTAGTCATATACATTCCTCCTCCCATGTATTTGTTTTTCCTTGCTAAAGATAGTTTGGCATACTTTGCGCCAAAAAAAATTGATCTAGATCACTGTTTTAACTATTATTCCCGCCCGATGTCACGTTATCAGGGCTAAACCACCCATCTCCTTCATAGTTCACTTGCTGCATTTCCTGCTTTGTTATTTATTTATCTATTTCTCCGACTGATGCCGCGCAAATCTCCTTGTAAAACAATTTATTTACAATAAAACCCGGAAAGAAGCTTTGCTGTAGAAGGCCAGCTTTTGCACTAGGAAAATAACAATTGTGAATAACTTGGCTCCGGTTTGGGCACGCTAAAAGAACAATGATGGCATATTGTCATAATTGTAGAACTTCGTTTTTTTTGTATCCCTTGGCAGGAATATACTATTATATGGAGAAGTAATAGATCAGTGTTAATTAATTAACAACTTTTAGAGGGCGGTGAAACAAATGACAATCTCACTAATTTCTCCAGGCCGTTATGTGCAAGGTGAAGGTGCCCTGAAAGACCTGGGTAAATACCTGGAATCCTTTGGTAAGAAAGCCCTGGTAGTTGCCAGTGGATCTGGACTTAAGGCGTGGGGAGAAGAACTTAAAGCGGGTTTGAAAGACAAGGAATACGTTATCGATAATTTTGGCGGCAAGGAATGTTCCCAAATACAGATCAATCGGTTGGTAGAATTAGGTAAACAGGAAGCCGTAGATTTCGTCATTGGTTTCGGTGGCGGTAAACCCATTGATACCGCTAAGGCTGTAGCCCATAAGCTCGGCAACATCCCTGTAGTGATAATCCCTACCATCGCTGCAACCGACGCTCCCACCAGCGCCCTTTCTGTCATCTATACAGAAGAAGGCGTTTACGAAGCTGTCTGGACATTCCCCAATAACCCCAACCTTGTCTTGGTTGACACCGGAATTATCGCCAAGTCTCCAGCCCGGTTCTTAGTAGCAGGAATGGGCGATGCCCTGGCCACCAAATTTGAAGCTGAAGCCAACTTCCAGGCTAACAACGACACCAATGCCGGTGCTAAGGCCACAGTGACTGCCCGCACCCTGGCAAACCTCTGCTATGAGATCCTCTTGGAATACGGTCCTATGGCCAAGGCGGCTGTAGAAGAGGGTATAGTTACCCCTGCCCTGGAGCAGGTGGTGGAAGCCAACGTCCTCTTGAGCGGCTTAGGCTTTGAGAATAATGGTGTCGCCGGGGCTCACGCTATGCACGATGGCTTCACAGTCCTGGAAGATGTCCATGGCTACTATCACGGCGAAAAAGTCGGGTTCTGCACCATAGCCCAGCTGGTAATGGAAGGCCGTCCGGCCGAGCTGATTGAAGAAGTCATCAACTTTAACTATACTGTAGGTCTGCCCATTACCCTGGCCCAAATTGGTGTGACCGAAGATATTCCGGCAAAAATCAAGAAGGTTTCCGAATCTGTCCCCGACTACGTTCACAACGAACCCTTTGAGGTAACAGCGAAGAAAATCTATGACGCCATCCTGGGCGCCGATGCCCTGGGTCGGAGATTCTTGGAACAATAACCGAGCACCCCTTAGTCAACTGGGGCTGCTGAGGCAGTTTTCGCCCTGCCTCGGCAGCCCCCGTATTTTGCATATATAAAGTCAATCCCGACGATGACACGTAAATGGTGATACTTCCTATGTCATCCCCATCGCCGTGTTAATCTACACGATCAATATATTTTTATTCCGTTCCTGCTTTTAACGCCTCGCTCATGGAAACTGTCTCCACATTCCTTGCGCACAGCAGCTTGCTAAACTGGAAGGTCAACATAATAGCGGCAAAGGATACTGCCACATAAAGGGGGCTGACTATAGGTGGTAAGGTTAGATTTATCATATTGCCGAGATAGCCATAGAGTGCTCCCATTGATGCTGCCGCAATGGGAACAGCGATTATAAATCCGGTCACTATAACAAAGGTGGAGCTGTCAAGAATCAGGGACCGGATTTCCCGCCGCCTGTAACCAAATACCTTGAAAAGGGAGATGGTGTTCCTGTTTTCCTCGATAATCAATATTGTTACCAGATAGATAATAATCATGGCCACAATACTGGAGACTATTGTCAGCAACACTACCATAGAAATCGTCTGTCCGAAAAATTCATCCATTGCCTCAGGCAACTCACCCATAGTTTTGGTTCCGGCCAGCTTTTCTCCGGGAATGTCAAGCTTTTCTGTACTGAAAAGGCCAATATAGCTGTTTTCCGGGAAGCCCATTATTTCATTAAACTCCCTGATAGGCACAAATATAAACTGCTCGATGTAGGAATCGGCAACTGCATCTATCTTAAAGGAGTAAGGCTTCCCATCCTCTTTGTTGATGAAGGTTACTGTATCTCCGGCTTTAATGTTCAGACGCCGGGCTAAAGACCTGGTAATGTTGGTTTGATTGTTGGGAAGAAGATTTCCTTTCCTGTCTTTCAAAGTCACAAGTGCTGCATCCGGCTCTATCCCGGTTATATAAAACTCAATATCTTCCTTGTCTTCGGGATAAAACCTCCCTGCATTAAAAACCTCTGCCCCTTCCGGCGCCTCCCCCACTTGCAATTCCCGGAAGGAATATTCGTATTCAAACTGGTAGACATCAAAAGTCTTAAACACATGGTTAAAAGAGTTCAACATAGTAAAACCAAAGAGCATCAAGACCGAGGCACTGGTGACACCCAAAAAGAGAAACACAAGACGTGGAATGCTTCTTAGCTGTTCCCGCAGTTTAAATTTGGTACTGAACTTAAACCTATCCAGTTTGAGGGACCGCTCCAAAGGGTTAACCTTGGTTCTCTGCCGGTCTCCTTTCATCAGTTCCGCCGGAGAACGTTTCAGTTCAGAGTGGATAACCAGATAGCTGCTGAGGCCCAAGAATAACCCGGGCGTCAGTATGCCGATTAATACATTGAAAAAGCTGATCTCAATACCTGGTACGGGAACATTGTAGTAGGAAGTCAGCGCCTTGAGCATTGGCTCTATAGATGGTAGTGCCAGAACAGTTCCTATCAGCCCGCCCACCAAAGCCAGCAGCAAGGGAATAGCCATATAGTGGACCAATAATTCCCGCCGCCGGTAACCCTGGGCAGAAAGGGTACCGATAATAACCCCTTCCCGGCGGATCAGCCGCCAGAACATGATGCCGATAATTAAACAGGACAAAAGAAACATTGCGACCGGTAAGGGCACACTCATGGTCTGCATCCCGGTGATAGATGCCCAAACTAACCTTGCCCGTCTATTATTCATAATGTCAACCCAATCAGAGACAGTAATACCTTCTGCCTGCAGATACTCCCGCAATTGCAGCGCCTGGGTATTTAGGCTCTGGGTCCTATCATTAAACCTGACGGAATAAATCCGCTCATATCCACCTATATTGACAAAGGCCTCCCGTTCTATAACACCCACACCGAATTCGGTAGGCGAATAGATTATGTCATTGATGTTTTTTAAGGGATAAATATAATGGGGCAGGGATACAAAACCCACCACAGTAAAGGTTTTGCCCGCCACCGCTATTTGACTTCCAAGAGAATAGCCATTGGCTCCTGCAAAGGCAGGATCAAGGAGTATTTCACCCGGCCCGGAAAGGGGCCGCCCTTCTGTAACAGCTGGGATATTCAGTTTTTCTGTTTTGCTGAGGAGCCTGAGGGTAAGGGTATCGGTAAGGTCGGCATCAAAACTCAGGTAATCCTCAATAATAGCATTGGCCGCTTCCTCCATCTCTTTATAATCAGGAATAGCCCTGTCCGTCCTAAAGGATAGATCTTCCTGCCTGTGCTCTTCTGTAAAGGTTGTAACCAAACTGGCAAGATTTTGGGAAAGACCGGCAGCCGCCACAAAGGTGTAGCTCCCCAGGATAATAAGGATAAGAATTGCAAGGTAACGCAATTTGTTTTCTTTCAACATCCGTAAAACTCTTCTCTGCAGAACCATCACCACTCAATCCTTTCTGCTGGCAGAATCGTCTGATTAACCACCTCATCAACAACGACCCCGCTCCTTAGCCTAAACACCCTGTTTGCCATGGCAGCAATGGCTGTATTATGGGTAATCATCAATATGGTTGTGTAAAAATCTTTGTTCACCTGTTGCAGGAGCTGCAAGATACTGCGAGAGGTCTGATAATCCAGGGCCCCCGTCGGCTCATCGCAAAGGAGTAACTTCGGATTTTTAACAATGGCCCTGGCAATGGAGACCCGTTGCTGTTCACCGCCGCTCAGTTCCCTGGGAAAGCGGTGCTTTTTATCAAGCATATCCACTGCCGCTAATACTTCGTCGACATTCAATGGTGCTTTGCTGATATTGGAAACGACCTCAATGTTTTCCCCCACCGTAAGATTGGGAACCAGGTTATAGAACTGGAATATAAAGCCAACATCCCCCCGTCTATATTCCGTCAGCTCATCGTCACTCAAATTATTTATCTCGACCCCGTCCACGATAACCCTGCCGCTTTCGGCCCGGTCAACACCTCCTATGATATTCAGCAGGGTGGATTTTCCCGAACCCGATGGACCCAGGATGACCCCTACTTCCCCCCGGTCCATTGCCATACTGATTCCCCTTAATACTTCATTTCTCACCTCACCGGTTATATAGCCTTTCTTCAGATCCACAACCTCAATAAACATCTTATTGCTCCTCCTTTTTGTAGAAACACCGCCGCAAGATACTAAAATACTCATCCGCTTCCTTCAGGACTTCCGTACCGACCTCTTCAAAGGACTTTACTTTATCCCTTTCCTCTTCGGCAAAACCCAGCATCGTCCAGTTGATTATCTTAATCATTCTTTCCCGATCAATATCTTCCCGGAATTTTGACCAATCAATATTTTGGTAACCTCTTTCCAAACCCTCGGCGATAATTGCTTTACCAATTCTATTAATTTCAGGTTTAACTTCAGCCGCATCTTCTCGGGCTGCAGTCTTAATAAAATTAAAGGCATGGGGATACTTTTTATAAATTTTGTATTTAACCTCCCCCAACTGCCGCATTCGGGTAAAAAAATCTGGTTCCATCCAATCCACTTCAGCGTATATTTGTTCTATTATCTTAACTACATAATCAAGGAGGAATAAATAGAGTTCCCTTTTGCTGTTAAAATAGTTGAATAATGATCCCTTAGATATTCCTGCTTCCTTTACAATGTCGTTGGTCGATGCCTTGCTGTAACCATTCCGGGCAAACTCTTTTAAGGCAGCGTTTATAATACGTGCTTTCTTTTCAGATTCCAGACTGAAAAACTTCTGATAGATGATAATCACCCCGTTTCTTACTAAATCTCAAATGACCACTTTGGTCATTATTATTGTACAACAAGATGACCAAAGTGGTCAAGGCAATCACTAAGAAAACCGGGGCGGTTTCGTCCCGGAAAAGTTGCTGGTGATTTTTCTCACTGATTGTTGCTTATGAACTTGCCTTTCCCAACAAGCCGTACAAAAACAACCTGATAAGCCCCAGCTTGTATTCAGCGCTGGTTTGGAGGTATTGGGGCTCCTGCATGATAGTCTTCAATGAGTAAAGGAATTTCATTATTGCCTCCTTTGGGATCCTCTCATCTATCGCTCCTTCTTGTATGCCAAGATCGATAAATTTGGAATAAAGCTCGGCGGATTTCTCCGCCACCACATCCCAGTACAGCTGGCGCAGTGTCTTATCGGACCAGGCCTCTTCTTTGAAATTAGATCGGCTCGCCGCAATTATCGCCTCATGCTTTTTGGCCATGATTATCTCTATTTTTTCTGAAAAAGAAATATCCCTGTCCAGTATCTCCTCATACTCCTGGATTATTTCGTTCAGTATGTAGATAAAAACCTCTTTGGCCAGTGTTCTTTTATCTCCAAAGTAGTTGTAAATGGACACCGGCGAAACATTGGCTTTCGCAGCAATTTCAGCAATTCCCACTCCGATAAAACCTTGCTTTGTAAAAAGTTCCCTGGCTGCAGCGATGATTGCCTTCCTCTTGGCTTCCGTTCTTCTTGCAAAACCGTTCATATCTATCACCCAAGATCTATCATAACAGAGTTTTGTAATATTGCAATATACATTTCAAAACTTGTTGACAACCCTATTTTGCAGGTTATATTATGGAATTGTGAGGGAAAATACTACAAAACACCGGGGGTATCTTTATGAGGTCATATGTTTTAAATTTTCCTGAGATAGACAAAACAATGCAGGCGGACGTGGGAGGCAAAGGAGCAAATCTCGGGGAATTGACCCGCATTCCCGAAATCCTGGTTCCCGAAGGTTTTTGCATCACTACCACGGCCTATAAAAGATTTATAGAGAACAATAAGCATCTGCAAAATTTGCTGGATGAACTTGCTGAAATAGGAATTGAGGAAAGTGAGCGTATTGCAAAAATCAGCCAGAGGATTCGCTCGGAAATTCAAAGCTCAGCGATGCTGGATGAGATTAAAAATGCCATTTGTGAAAGGCTGGCCAAGTTTGATAGCCACCAGGCCTTTGCCGTGCGTTCCAGCGCAACTGCCGAGGATCTTCCCGACGCCTCCTTTGCTGGTCTGCAGGATACGTACTTAAATATCAAAGGTAGAGAGGAGATAATTAAGCATGTAATTAAATGCTGGGCTTCCCTCTATACTGACCGGGCTGTGGTTTACCGGATCCGGAACGGTTTCGATCACCGCAAGGTATCCCTGTCCGTTGTGATCCAAAAAATGGTGCTGTCGGAGGCTTCAGGCATTTTGTTTACCGCCGACCCCGTAACCTCCGACAGAAAGACAATGTCTATTGATGCCGGTTTTGGCCTCGGCGAAGCGTTGGTGGCCGGCCTCATTAACCCTGATACCTATAAAATTCGGAAGGGAGCAATTTTCTCCAAAAGAATCGGCACCCACACCCTTGCCAGCAAAGGGGCAGAAGGTGGGGGTACTATGATAGAAGAAATCAGCCGGTCAGGGGAACAGGTTCTGACCGACCAGCAGATCCTTCAGCTGGCAGAGCTTGGTAGGAAGATCGAAGACCATTTTGGCTATCCACAGGATATCGAGTGGTGTCTTGCCGGCGGCCAGTTTTACATTTTGCAAAGCCGCCCCATCACGACCCTCTTTCCAGTCCCCGAAAGCGATGACAATATAAAACACGTCTATATGTCGGTGGGCCATATGCAGGTTATGACTGAACCTATCCTGCCCCTGGGCATGTCTTTTTTCCAGCTGGCATCCCTTTTTCCCGTAGATAGAGCCGGTGGACGGCTGTTTGTGGATATAACCTTCGACCTGACCACACCCAAGGGCAGGCGGATGATAAAGCAAAAGGTGGACAATATGGACCCCCTGATGGCCAGTGCCGTCCGTAAGGTCATGGAGGATAAAGACTATATCAAGAGTCTTCCCAGGGGAAAAGGTAATCTATTAAAGGGGACCAAGCTGTTTTCGTGGCTGAAAGAAGCTCTCTGGCTGTATATAAAAAATGATCCTGCAATTCTTGACCAATTGATCAGACGAAACGAGGAGTCTCTGGAAAAGCTTGAACAAAAACTACTGAATCTCACCGGCGATGAAGTGTTTGCTTATATCAGCGAAGATAGAAAAGAACTGCAGGCCAGGTTGTTCGATCCCACTATATTCGGAACGGTACTTGTCTGCCAGTTTGTAGCAAACTGGCTCAATAAAAATATAAAAAAATGGCTGGGAGCGAAGAATGTTACAAAATTGCTATCTAAATCTGTGGAGCACAACGTTACTTCCGAGATGGGCTTGGCCATATGCGATCTTGCCGATGTTGTTCGCCAGTACCCCGAGGTTTGCCAATACCTTACCCAGGCCAGGGACGACCACAACTTTTTCGCCGACCTGGCAAAATTGCCAGGGGGCAAGGAGGCAGAGGCAGCTATCAAGAACTTCCTGCAAAAATATGGTATGCGCTGCCCCGGGGAAATAGACATTACCAAACCCCGCTTCTCCGAAAAGCCCACCCAGCTGGTCCCTGTGATCCTGAGCAATGTAAAACTCCTTAAACCCGGGGAACATGTTGAGAAGTTTGAACAGGGAAAACGGGAAGCCAAAGAAAAAGAAAAGGAAATAATTAATGGGCTATTACAACTTCCCGGCGGTGTCCGTAAGGCACGGACGGCGAAAAAAATGATCAGCGTATTCCGCAACTTCGTCGGTGCCAGGGAATACGCGAAATATTTCTGGATCCGCCGCTTTGCAATCTATAAGCGAACAATTCTGCGGGAAGCAGAAAAACTGGCAGCTGCAGGCGTTATCGATAAGGCAAGTGATGTATTCTACCTTTATTTGGACGAATTTCGCGAAGCGGTTAGAACAGGCCGGGTTGACCAAAGGCTGATTGAAAATCGCAAGAAGGAATATTCCCGTTATGAAAAGTTGACCCCACCGCGCATAATCATATCAGACGGCGAAGTTCCCTCTGGAGAGTATGACCGCCGCAGCGTCCCCGCCGGCGCCCTCATCGGCGTTCCCGTCTCACCTGGCGTAATCGAGGGCCGGGCACGGGTGGTATCGAGGCTGGATGAAGCCTATGTCGAAAAGGGTGACATTCTCGTGACCCACTTTACCGATCCCAGCTGGACGCCGGTCTTTGTTACCATTGCCGGGCTTATCACCGAGGTGGGCGGCGAGATGTCCCACGGGGCGGTCATAACCCGTGAATACGGTCTCCCGGCGGTTGTGGGCGTAGAAAAGGCAACGAAGCTCATCAAAGACGGACAAAGACTGCGTCTGAACGGTACGGAGGGATATGTGGAAGTACTTGATTAGCCTCTTGGTGGAAACAAGCCTCCAAAACAGGTCCATTGGCTGGGACTATCCATAGCCGCCTCCCATTCACTGGCCCGCCCTAGCTATGCCTTATAGGCTTTTGAAAAAGATCTTAAGAACAACGCGGAAATGAAAATAATCGTTAATGTAGTCAAGAATATTGTCCTGTGTATTTCCAGCCAGTTGATGATAAACCCATACAGCAAGGCACCAAGGGGAATGCCTCCCTTCGTTATTAAACCCACGATTGAAAACATCCGCGACATGTATTCATTGGGTGTGCCCCTTTGTATAAGGGCCTGAATCGGAACATGGATGAACATGATGGCAACACTTAACAGGAAAAGGGTTCCTGCCAGGATGGAAAAATAGAAAAGGGTCTCCTTTCCCAGGAGGGATAAGCTGAAGGGGAACAATAATAGCGAAAATATCAACATCATACCCATGAGCATGAGACAGCCGATCCCAAGAGGTGCAATAACCCTTTTTTCTTTACCGAATAATAGGCCTACCAGAATGCTTCCAAATAACGCCCCCAAGATGATAATCATTTGCAGATAGCCATACTGGGTGTCGGAATAATTGAGCTGATTTCTAAAAAACAATGGCAGTACCACTGTGAAAATGGGTTGTATTAGAGCGTACACGAGGAGGAAAAAAACACACAACTTACCCAGTATCTTATTAGTCAAAATATATTGCAAGCCCTCTGCTAAATCTGCTACTATACCCTTCGTGCCTTTCCGCCTTATTTGCCCGAAATGCTTATAGTTGATCAACATTTCGCTGCCTGCCGAGAGCAAAAAGGAGATCCCGTTTAGAAAGAACAATATGGTAATGCCTAAATTAGCGTATAGAGCCGTACCAATTACAGGGCCCAACAGGCCGGACAGAGTCCTGAGGGCGGCAACGGCCGAATTAGCCCGGGTCAAATCCCCTGCATCTACCAGCTGGGGCAACATTCCCTTTGTGGCCGGGTCAAACAGCCCATTAAGCAGGGAAACAAGGGTTTGACCAAACAGTAGCAAGGCGAGGCTCATTTTTCCTAAATGAGAGGTAGTGGCCAAAACAAGTATTATCACTCCACTTGCAATATCCGTTGCCACCATGATTGCCTTTCGATTAAGTCTATCCCCCAGGACACCGGCAAAGGGGTAAACCAGAAGTGTCGGCGTTAATGCGAGAAAGGAGAAGATTCCTACGATAGCAGCCGAACCGTTTATATCGATAAGATAAAGGGGCATAACGACCATTTGGAGACTGCTTCCCGTATCGGAAACCATCCTTCCCAGCAATAACAAGATTAGATTGATGTTAAAAGTTTTTTTCTCCCTTGCCCTCTCCAAGCAGAGCACCCCTTCTTGTTATTCCAGGATTTCCACATACCCTTCTGTTCCATTTACGCGAATCCTTTGCCCATCCTTTATCAGTCTGGTCGCGTTCACCACGCCGACAACCGCCGGCAGGCCGTATTCCCGGGCTACTACAGCCCCATGGGACATCATGCCACCGGCCTCTGTAACAAGGCCAGTAATAGATACGAATATGGGTGTCCAACTAGGATCTGTGAATGTTGTAACGAGAATATCCCCCTTTTCGATATGAGCATCTTCAAACTTTTTTACCACACGGGCCCGGCCTTCAACAATACCCGTCGATACCCCAAGCCCCGCCAGGGCGCCGCTGGGAATATGGGCAGAATAGGATACGAGAGGTACTTCTCCATCGGAAAAAATAATCCGGGGCGGTTTAAGGGCAGCATATGAACGATAAGCACTTTTGCGTTCTTCTATCAAATCCTGATTTGCGTACCCGGACCTTACTACTTCAATCAGTTCTTCTATTGACAAGTAATAAGCGTCCCTAGGGTCTTTTAGCACACCGGTCTCCACAAGTTTGTTTACTTCTCTCATAATAGCCTGCTTATACACATCATAATAGCTCATCCAAAAATATTTCGGATATTCCCTTATACCAACAAATTTTCGATATATTTCTATTTGCCTTTTTAACTTCCTGGCCTCGCCTTTTCCATAGGCAGTCTCCACCTTTGCTACCAGCTCTTTTATTAATTGTTCCACTTCCTGTTTACCTTGTTCAAAAGAAGCTGCTGCATGACCGGCAGGTAGATTTTTAATATTGTTCAGCAAGGAAGCGCAAAGTAAGCCTGGACGTTCACGGAAACGGTCACGGGTTATATCAATTTCACCAGGGCAGCGCATACCATATTTTGCCAAGAACCCTTCCAGCTTGTCGGCCACCTCTTGGCCTCCAGCCACTTTTCTGAGTTCTTCCAGGGATAAATCCTCTCCCACTTGTTCTAGATAAGAAACTATTTCCGGATATTTTCTTGCCACATCGGAAACTTCACTTAGTTTTAACCCCATTTCGGAGGAAACATTATGCTTTACCGATTTTGCCAGGCGGTTGGAAATAGCCTTTTCGCCCGTGATTTTTTCTATGGTTCGATCAATTAGAGTGGCAGTCAACATGGCCGTAAGAACGGTACCTGCACCTGCTGGATCACAGATGGTGATACGCATATTTTTCTGGTCGTCCAGTATAAACTGCAAGGCTTCCACCCCAGAAAGCGCCTCTAATTTACGCTGCGCGGCTTTGATCGCAAATTTTTGCCTCTGAACGTAGGCGTCGATCTCCGCCTCATCAGGTCTGAAATAGGCACTGATAGCCCGCCAAATTATTGCCGCCCTGCCCTCAAGGGAAATTGCACTGCTGGGACCTTTGGGAATTTTCCTGACATATTCCTTTCTTCTAGTAATTTCTTGCAGCGCATTATGCAGCAGCGGATCCTTGATCCTGGCTTCCGACAAGAAGACTCGGCGTCCTCTCAGCGTTCGCAGGTCGTGCGTGATATCCGTGTACATCCGTCCACCCAGCTCATAAAAGCTATAAAACCTTGATTTTTTGAGCATGGACAAACCTAAAGGCAGAATCGTGTCAGTCATCATTTGCAGGTGGCCCACAGAAATGGCACAATGCTTATAACCATCAGGACTTGGTGGCAGGGGATACAGGGTGGTGATGGGCCTGGCTTGAACGATAAAGAAACCATCTTTGTTATAACACCATTCAATATCCTGTTCGCAGCCGAAATCCCTCTCAATTTTCTTACCAATTCCCGCTAATTCCCAAAGTTGCTCTTCTTCAAGGGGCATTTCCCCTTCTCCTTCCCTTGTCTTCATCAGCCTGCCTTCCCGCAACTTCCATTCAAAGGGGTTTTTCCGCCCGGATACCAAATCATCCCCCAAACCTCTAACCGCTTCAATAACAGTTGTAAAACGATCGGAAGTCATCGGGTCGGCAGTAAACATTACACCTGATACTTCCGGAACAACCATTTTCTGAACCACCACAGCAATTGCGACTTTGCTATGGGTAAAACCGTTTTTTATGCGGTAAGCAACAGCCCGTTCATTAAACAGGGATGCCCAACACCTGACAATTGCCTTGCAAATGTTTTTAACACCAATAACATTTAAAAATGTATCTTGCTGACCGGCGAAGGAAGCCCCGGGCAAGTCCTCAGCTGTGGCACTGGAGCGCACCGCGTATGGCAATGAATCACCATGCTTTGCTAGCACCTCACCAATTATTTCTATGAAGCCAACAGGAAAGCTTAATTTGATGATTTCTTCCCTTATGTGTTTACTCAGTTGGGATATGGTTTTAGTTTCCTCTGCTGTAATCTCCTCTAACCGGGATAACAATTTTCCAATTTCCGGTTCAGACAAGATCAACTCCTTGTAAGCCTGGGCACTAACAACAAATCCATCCGGTACAGGAATACCCGGGATATGGTGCAGCTTGGCCAGATTGGCACCTTTCCCCCCAGAAATAGACAGTTCACAGGCCCTATTGTCGTTTAGTTCAATAATATATTTTTTCACTTGAGATCCCTCCCAAAGCTAAATTGTTATCTTAGCCAGATTATTACCTTACACTTACACCTTCCCGCATGATTTTTATGGCTTCATCCAGCGTGGCCATGAATTTTTCTTCATCATCAAGTCCTGTCCTATAAAAATTCAGCAATAAAAAACTATAAAACATATCTATCATTACGTCAGCATCAATTTCCTCTTTTATTAAGCCGCTCTTTTTATCCCGCTCAATGATCTCTTTCCAGCGTTTTGTTGAATCTCCCCGCACCTTCCGAATGAAATCACTGTCATCCATTTCTTGCAGCAGAGCAATATGCGCATAGTCCGGGTTCTGCTTTCTCAATTCAATGAGGGCTATAAGTTTTTCCCTAATTATGTTAAAAAAATCTCCATCTATATTATCCACACCCGCTTGTTCCAGCGCATCCCATTTATATTTTGACAATTCCTTGATAATGTAAAGATAAAGGTCTTCTTTATTATCAAAGTATTGATAAAAACTGCCCCAGGGTATTTTAGCAGTCTTAACAATTCGATTTAGAGACGCTTCGCTGAACTTGTGAGATGCAAATTCCTGGACCGCCGCTTGAAAAATCCGCCGCTTTTTTTCTTCCTTCAGGTTGTAGAAGGTTGGCTTTGGCATAGTTGCACCTCCTAGGAAGGATATGAGATGGTTCTCACAATTGCATTATAATATATTAATTGCCAAATGATAAGTATCTCACATGCATATTGCCGACTAATTTAATCCAGACAAAAGAAAAACCGGCACAAGCCGAATTGGTTCTCTTTTCCCTAAATATATTTGCTCCCTTCCCGTACACTGAGTTTGGGTAGTTCATTATTGGCTATGAATTTTCTAACTGATTCGGGATTTGTCTTGGAGTATTCCCGCAGTGCCCAGCCGATGGCCTTCTGGATAAAAAACTCTTTGCTGGCGAAATGATACTTAATAAATGTATATAATAGCTCCTCATCGGTCCTTTCCTTGTACTTCAGCTGAAACAGCAGGGCAGCCCTCTGCAGCCAGAGATGATTGCCAAAGGCCCAGCCCACTATGGTCTCAGGGATAACTTCGGGAAATTTAAGGGCAATGGTGCCGACGGGATGCTGGGCCAGCATATCGACGGTATCCCACCAGGGTTTTGTTGTAATCAACTTTTC
>Ga0209537_1002651_pt1 | contig 17559 bp, 17 predicted proteins | sample BioPla4DNA1_FD_187698 | JGI IMG/M metagenome (GOLD analysis project Ga0209537, IMG submission 187698) | Biogas fermentation microbial communities from Germany - Plant 4 DNA1 (SPAdes) (version 2) | ecosystem: Engineered > Bioreactor > Anaerobic > Digestate | place: Bielefeld, North... | reverse complement strand
AAATATGAAAGAAATTATTACTATATTATATTATATTATATGAAAATAAATTAAATATCCAATATGAAATTTAAGAAAAATAAAGTGCTTAGGAATTTGTTTATAAATTAGACCTTCCTAAGCACTTTATATAAAGGACTCAGACTATTCCATTAAATGGCTTTCAAGAATTTGTTCCTGCCTCAATCCTTCCAAGCCTAAATAGTATTCAAGATTATTAAGCAGATATTCAAGTTTTACTGGGCCTACTATTTCTGAGCCTGTAACCTGTACTCCATATCTTTTTGCCTCTTGTTTTACTAATTCAAATACCCTATAAAGGGGTGTATTGGCACAGTCAAACATATTCATTGAAACTACAACCCCATCCCTTTCAGGGAACTTAATTCCAACGGCCCTGACAGTAGAAAATCCACCACTAGGCCCCCTGACAGCCTTTGCTATCCTTTTTGCAATACTTAAATCTTCTGTTCCTAAAAATACATTGTAGGCAGTTAAACCTTCTACATCAGCACTTACTATAGTTGCACCAGCTTTTTCACTTAGCTTTCCATCCACTGATAAATCCGGCTTTCTCTTTTCATAGTCTGGATGGCTGGGATCTTCTAATAAGGCCTTTAATCCTTCATATTGGCCTTGCCTTATGTAGGAGATGCTCCTTTTCTCCTCTGTTCTGGCATTTTGGCCTGAAAAGAATACTGGTACCTGGTATTTCTCAAATAGTTCCTTTCCTATTTCCTCTGCCAATTCTACACATTCTTCCAAGGTAATATTTCTTAGAGGAAATATGGGTATGGTATCCTGGGCTCCAATCCTTGGATGGGTTCCTTTCTGCTCTCTCATATCTATTAATTCATAGGCTTTACCAGCCATGGCAATTAAAACTTCCTTCAAGGGCTCTGGTTCCCCTATGGCTGTAACCACCGTTCTGTTGAAGTCGTATTCAGGCTCAACACTTACCAGTTTAACCCCTTCCTTGTCTTTAAATACGCTTACTATCTCCTCAATGACCTCTTTCCTTCTTCCTTCGCTAAAATTTGGCACTGCCAATATATGCTTCTTCTTGCCCATATAAATACCCCTTTCATTTATCATATTAATTTATATAAGGTAAATTGTTAAATTATCTTCTTATTGAGTTTTTAAGCAAATCATCTAATTCCTCATCATTTAGTTCATAGTGATAGAAACTGCTGTAGAACTCTCTTACCTCTTCCCTGATGTCGTAGTTGAATACTTCCGGATACAATAGATTGCCCAGCCATTTAATCCCTAATATTCTATTTACAGATGGAGGCCTGTCAAACCAGTTAAAGGGCCTATTGGGTATTTCATAAACCTCTTTTTCCTCTACTGCCTTTATACCTTGCCAGATAGGATCTTCAAATATTCCTGAGTAGTAACCTCCCCTTTCATCATCCCAGGATATAATTATGTCTGGATTCCACTTTAAGAGCTGTTCTATAGACACAAGAGACTTGCCTTGATCAGCTTTTAGTTCCACTTCTGCCACATTTCTTCCACCAACTAAATCTATAACTACAGCATGCCAGGAAGTAGAAGGTTCTGTTTCTAGCCCATCTGGCCCTTCTGCATAATATACTCCTATTTTTTCCTCTTCAGCTATACTGGTTGCTAAAGTCTGTGCCTGGGATATGGTTTTTCTGCAGTATTCTGCCAATTCTTTTGCCCTTTCTTCTTCTCCCATAACCTTTCCTAATAGCTCATAGGCTTCATCTAATTTTAATAAATCAGAGTCTAATACTATGGTTGGTATTCCCGTTTGTTCCTCCAACTCCTCTGCTATGGACAGGGAGGTTTCCACTACTTCCTCCATAATTATTAGTACATCCGGATTGAACTTTAAAAGCTCCTCTATATTTACGGCATTTTTGCCTGCACCACCTAAATTAGGAAGAGTGTGATATTTTTCTGATATAAATCTTTTTTCTCCTTCCCTCAGCTCATAATTCCAGCCCACCATCTTTTCAGGATTTAGAGTATATAGGAGGATAGTCCCTGTAGGCTTAGTGGCAAAAGCCTTATCTGCCTTTTTAGGCAATCTGACAACTCTTCCAGCCATATCCACTACTTCTATTTCTTCACCTCTATTATCTTCTGCTTCCTCCAGAGTATTTTCCTCAGCTCTTATATCTTCCACTGCAATGCTTTCTTCATCTTTAGCTCCTTCACTACTGCAGCCAACTAATAGGGTCAATAGAAGCATCAAAATCAAATATATAGAAATAAACCTTTTTGCCATCTTGTCTTCTCCTTTCAAATCATTGGTATGCACATTTTTATCATTTTATTCTTAAAATTTAACTTAAAAACCTTTAACTTCACATCATACAGGCCTTCCAAATCCACCTCCCTTAGATTTTTATTTGGATTATCTATTTCTATCACCCTGCCATCTTTAACTAGCAGGGCCTTAGTTCCATATAGAAAGGCATGTTCGGGAGAATGGGTTGACATTATAACGGTCATGCCCTTTTCTGCACATTCCTTTAAATGTTTTAACATAAGCATTTGATTGCCAAAATCTAAATTATTTGTAGGCTCATCCATTATAATTATTTTTGCCTGCTGGGCTAAAGCTTGGGCAATTTTTACCAGTTGCCTTTCTCCCCCGCTTAAATGGCAGTATATTTTATCCTTTAAATGCAAAATCTTAAGGCTTTTCATTGCTTCATCTGCTATGATTTCATCTTCCTTAGAGGGGGTAGATGAAAAATTTAAATAGGATGTCCTTCCCATTAACACTATGTCTTTAACCTTGTACTGAAAAGTAGAGCTAAAGGACTGAGGGATATAGCTAATAAACCTAGCCTTCCTCTTCCAGGACCAGTTTAAAATAGAATTTCCTTCTATCAGGACCTCTCCCTTTAGAGGCCTTATTAGCCCCATTATGCTTTTTATTAGGGTAGATTTTCCTGAACCATTGGAACCTAATATGCAAACTATATCCCCTGATTTAGCAGTAAAGTTTACATTTTCCAAAATATATTCCTTTCCATAGCCACAGCTTAAATCTCTAATCTCTAACATATTAGCTCCTTCCTCTCTTAAGCAGCAGAAATATAAAAAAGGGCGCTCCAATTAGGGAAGTTAATATGCCAAGGGGAACTTCCACTGTAGTTAAGGTCCTGGCTATATTGTCTATTAAAAGCAGGTAGGAGCCACCCAGCAAGATAGTAGTAGGGATTAGTACCCTATAGTCTGGTCCTACCAGTATCCTGCCTAAATGGGGTATTACAAGGCCTATCCAGCCAATAATGCCACTAATGGAAACTGCTGCAGCCGTCATTAGGGTGGAGGAGATAATAACTACTAATCTGATTTTCCCAGTATCCAGTCCCAGGCATTTGGCCTCTTCTTCGCTAAGGGTCAAAACATTTAGTCTCCATCTTAATATATATAAAGGAACTAGCCCTAAAAATATGGGGATGGAAACAGCCTTTATATCCCTTGCCATAACTCCAGAAAGGCTTCCCATCAGCCAAAAGCTTATGGCAGGTAATTTGTCCTCTGTATCTGCCAGGTATTTTATTAAGGACACAAAGGAATTAAACAAGGAGCCTATTAATATGCCTATAATAACCAGGGCCATTATGGGATCGGCCTTTATTTTTTGGCTGATAAAATACACTAAGGCCACTGCCACTATCCCGAATAAAAAGGCAAATACCTGAATTCCAGTGGTAGTAAAGGAAAAATATATGGCTAAGGCTGCCCCAAAGGCAGAACCTGCTGACACTGCCAATATATCCGGTGATACTAAGGGATTCTTAAACATGCCCTGATATACTGCTCCAGAAAGGGATAAACTCAAGCCTACTAAAAGGGCGGCTATAATCCTTGGAAGTCTTACTTGAAAAACTACAATTTCAATGGTGTCCTCCCAACTTTTTTCTATGGGTAGTATTTTTGATAAAAATACCTTTAATAGGGTTTTTGCATCAATAGGATATCTGCCCAGGCTAAAGGATAGGACAAATATTATAATTAACAGTATTACAAATGGATATATAGATGTTTTTTTATTATCCTTATCCAAAATATTCATTAGCAGTCTCCTTTTTCGTTGTTCTTGTGTTAGTATAACGCCAGTAAAAAATTAGAAGTCCTTAAAGTAATCTTCATAAAGTTTGTTTACAAGCTCTTCTGCTTCTTTTGAAAACTCTTCATAGGCCCTCACCAGCCTTTTTGCCTCCACTGTCAAAAAAGAGCCTCCCCCATCCAATCCACCAGATTTGGTTTCTACAAGGGCATAACCTAGAGCCCTTTCTGCCCCATGTATAATAGACCAGGCCTTGCTGTAGGACATGTTCATCTCCCTGGCTGCCTTGTTTAAGCTTCCTAATCTGTCAATGTTTTTTAGGAGTATACAGGGCCCTTTACCAAATACCTTTTTCCCATCTACTGTCATCCAAAATCTACTTTCCAGCTTCAATTCATTCACCTACTTTTATAAAGATATGGGGCATCCTTTCCATATTTAACAGCTTGAATTTCCGCCATAATAGCTAAGGCTATCTCTTCTGGAGCCTCTCCCCCTAAATCTAAGCCTATGGGAGTATGAACCCTTGATAGATCCTCTTCTTTAAACCCCTTATTTATTAAATTATTAAAACAGGTTTCAATTTTGTTTTTACTTCCTATCATGCCAATATATTTAGCACCCCTTCCTAAGGCTGCCTCTAAGGAATCCTGGTCAAATTTATGGCCATGGGTGGCAATTACTATATAAGTCTTACTATCAATATGTATATTTCTTAAATTTTCTTTTATGTCACCTTGTACAAAATTTTCTACATGAGGAAGCAATTTTGCATTTAATCTATCCCTTCTATGATCCAGTACTGTAATGGCATATCCTAGTACATGAGCAATTTTACACAGTTTTTCTGCTATATGGCCTGGTCCGCACATTATGAGCCTGTCCTAGGCTTTGTAAACCTTAATAAAAAGGCTTTACTGTGCCAACTTCCTTCCCTAGGTATGAAATAGTCATGTAAAAGCCCTAAAAAATAATAATCATATCCTCTTTCAGGACTATAAATAGCCGTAGTTGTAGTAACTAATACTTTCTTGTTTTTATTTTTTAATTCATTGGCTATCATATAAAGAGTAGTAGTCTTTCCTCCTCCACCTACTAAGGATATAATCTCTCCTGTTTTTATATTTAAATTTAATTTTTCATATAAATACATCAAAACCACCTGGTGAAATAATTTAATTATTACATAATAATATTTTGTAATTAATAGATATATGAGAAATATAGGCAAATAAAAAACACAGTTTTCCATTATGAAAACTGTGTTTTTATAAATATATTGACATCTATGTTACTGGGGGAGTCAATAATAGATGTCTGGTGAAAGATTACCAACTATGGCAATCTGGTTAGCTGTATAATTTAATATAAGTGGCATGCTACAAAATGGTCCTTTTCCAATTCCTTTAACTCAGGTGTAATCTGACTACACTTGTCCATGGCATATACACACCTTTTATTAAACTTACATCCTGCTGGTGGATTAATAGGGCTTGGAACTTCTCCTTCCAATTTAATCCTTTTCCTTGTATCTTCTATTTTAGGATCTGGAATTGGTATGGCTGATATTAAGGCCTTTGTATAAGGATGTAGCGGTTTTTTATATATATTAGCACTTGGGGCCAACTCTACTATTGAACCTAGATACATAACCCCTACCCTATCTGAAATATGTTTTACCATGGATAAATCATGGGATATAAACAAATAGGCAAGTCCCATTTCATTTTGCAGCTTTATCAATAGATTAACTATCTGAGCCTGAATGGATACATCTAGGGCTGATATAGGCTCATCACAAACTATAAATTTAGGTTCTACCGTCAAGGCCCTTGCTATACCAATCCTTTGCCTTTGCCCACCTGATAGCTCATGAGGAAATCTGGAAGCATGTTCCTGATTTAATCCAACTGTATGAAGCAGTTCATTAATTCTTTCTTCCCTTTCCTTGTTACTTAAGTTAAAATGCACATCCATACCTTCCCCAATTATCTCCCCTATGGTCATCCTTGGGTCCAAAGATGCATAAGGGTCCTGAAAAATCATTTGTGCATCTTTCTTAAAATTAAGCTTATCCTTTTTCCCCATAGCATGTACATCTTTTCCATCAAAATACACATGACCATCTGTAGCATCATAAAGACCGAGTATAGTCCTTCCACAAGTAGTTTTACCGCAGCCAGATTCTCCCACCAATCCTAAAGTTTCTCCTCTTTTTATATTAAAGCTCACATCATCTACAGCCTTTAATACCTTGTTCTTCCCAACATTAAAGTATTTTTTTAGATTCACCACTTCTACTAGATTTTCCTTAGCCATTTATTTCACCTCTCACAACTTCTGATCGATTAACTTTAGGTGCATCAGGGTGTTGTAACCAGCAGCATAAACTATGGGTAGGAGATAGCTGGGTTGTTTCAGGCTTTCTTTCCAAACATATTTCCATTGCATATTCACATCTGGAACTAAAGGCACATCCCTTTAAAGGTAAGATTAAGTCTGGTGGAGTACCTCCTAAAGAATATAATTCCTGCTTGCTTTCAGTGTCCAATCTGGGAACTGAATTTAATAATGCCCAGGTATAAGGATGCATACTCTTGTAAAAAATTTCTTCTCTGGTACCTCTTTCTATTATTTCTCCTGCATACATAACCTGTACCTTATCTGCAAAATTAGCTACAACTCCCAAATCATGGGTTATCAATATTATGGCTGTATTAAATTTATCTTTTAGTTCATTTAACAAATCCATTATTTGTGCCTGTATAGTAACATCCAATGCAGTTGTAGGTTCATCAGCTATTAGAATCTTTGGATTACATGAAATGGCCATGGCTATCATGACCCTTTGTCTCATTCCTCCAGAAAGTTGATGAGGATAATTATTTATCCTTACTTCTGGATTAGGTATATTTACAATTTTTAATAGCTCAATTGCTTCTTTTTTTGCCTCTGTTTTATTCATTCCCTTGTGTATCTGCAATGTTTCCATTATCTGTTTACCTACAGTCATGGTAGGGTTTAAAGAAGTCATAGGATCCTGAAAAATCATGCTAACATCTGCACCTCTAAAGGACTTTAGCCTTTTTCTATTCATTTTCACTATATCTTCTTTCCCATCAAATATTATTTGAGAACCTGGCTTTATTTCTGCTGGAGGCTCCTTCAATAATCTCATTATGGACTTTGCAGTAACCGTTTTACCACAGCCAGACTCTCCAACTATTGCCAGGGATTCACCTCTATGTAAGTCGAAGCTTACACCCCTTACAGCCTTTACTTCTCCTGCATAGGTATGGAATGAAATATTTAAATCTTTTACTTCAAGTATTTTCTCCATTTTTCCTTTCCTCCCTTATTCTCTTAATCTTGGGTCTAGTGCATCCCTTAGACCGTCACCTAAAAGGGTAAAAGATAGCATTGTTAAAGCAATCATCAAGCCTGGGAAAAATAATTGATATGGATAAAATATAAATTTTTGTTGTGCTGCTGATGCTAATGCACCCCAAGAAGTATTGGGAGGTTGTATTCCAAGTCCTATAAAGGATAAAAAGGATTCTGAAAATATATAATTAGGAATACTAAAGCTTATAGATACTATTAATACATTCAATACATTAGGTATTAAATGCCTTATGATTATTTTTGATGGCTTTACACCAAGTGTTTCAGCTGCCATTATGTATTCCTGAGATTTTATCTGTAGCATCTGCCCTCTAACCATACGGGCAGTACCACACCAGCCTGTTAAGGTTAGAGCAATTAACATAGATCCTAAACTTTTTGAGTCTGTTACTATTGAAACCAATATTACAACCAATAAGTAGGGAATACTATAAAGTATTTCCACTATCCTCATCATAATATTATCTACTTTACCCCCAAAGTAGGCTGCAATTCCACCATAAATGGTACCTACTATTGCAGATATAAGTGCTCCTGTAATACCTATTATTATAGACACCCTACCTGCCTGCCAAACTCTAGAAAATAAATCCCTTCCTAATTCATCAGTCCCAAACCAATGTTCACTACTTGGAGGCTGATTTAAACTTTTAGGGTCTACCTCTTCATACTCATATCCACTAATTATTGGTCCTATAATGGACATAATTACAATCAGGAATAATATAATTAAGGACAAGATAGCAACCTTATTTGTTTTTAATCTTCTCCAGGCATCCTGCCAATAGCTTATTTGTGGCCTTGCCATTTTTTCTGCTTCCTTAGAATCTATTTCAACTCTTCTAAATTTATCCTTTGGAATTGCTTCCATGGTTAAACCTCCCGTCTATTCATTGTCATTTGATACTCTTATTCTTGGGTCTACTATTCCATATAATATGTCTGTCACTAATTGAGCCACTACAAATATAGCTGCATAAAAAACGGTAGTTCCTATAATCATAGTATAGTCCCTATCATTAATGGAAGTTATGTAATAGGAACCTAGACCTGGAATTCCAAATATACGTTCTATTACAAAGGATCCCGTAAATATTCCGGCTATTTGTGGGCCTAGTATGGTAATAACTGGAAGTATAGCATTTCTAAGAATATGCTTTGTTATCAGACTAAAGGTACCAACACCTTTTGCTTGAGCTGTAAGTATATAGTCCTGGTTAATTACTTCCAATACGTTTGATCTCATATATCTTGCATAGGTAGCTATTGGACTGAAAGCTAGGGCAATAGTAGGAAGAATGGTGTGTTTCATATCTCCCCATCCTGTAGTTGGTAATAGTTGAAATTTAACTGTGAAAGTATATTGCAACAATGAAGCAATTATAAATGAAGGAACTGTCACTCCCAGAATTGCAATAAACATAACAAGATAGTCAGGCCACTTGTTTCTAAAAAGTGCAGCAATTATACCTAAAGTAATACCAATAACAATTCCTAATGATATGGCTTGTACCCCAACCCTTCCTGATACCTTGGAATTATTCAGTACCGTTTCAGTAACAGATCTGCCAGGGTATCTTAAGGATTCTCCCAGGTTTCCTTCCGTAAATACATTTTTCAAAAACTTTCCATATTGAACTATGACTGGCTGATCTAAACCATATTTTTTATAGTAATTTGCCTTTACCTGCTCTGGTAAGTTCTTAGCCATATGTGCCAATGGGTCTCCAGGTATGCTATGCATTAAAAAAAATGTAATAGTTGTTATAATAAACAAAGTTAATAGCATGTATATTATTCTTTTTACTATATATCTGCCCATTAATGCTATTCTCCTTCCTTAGATTTTAAGATAGTAGTTTGTCCACAGACAAACTACTATCTTCCCCTTCCTTATCTGCCTTGAGTAAATCCATATTTAAAGCCTTGTGTATTGAAATCTGTTACTCCAACATTATTTACGTATTTGTATCTGAATACATTAGTTTTTGCAAATACTACCGGAGCAACTGGAGATTCATCCATTAATATTTCCTCTGCTTCCTTATAGTATTCTAAACGTTTTCCATGGTCTAATTCCTGACCAGCTAATCTTATTAATTCATCATATCTTTCATTTTTCCATCCAGTTCTTATGGCTGTTGAGGTTGATTCTAATAAATTCATCATAGTTGATGGGTCATTGTAATCTGCTGTCCAAGCCATGTATCCTATTTGGAACTCTCCCTTGTTAACATTTGAATCGAATATTGGCCATTCTAATTGTTCAATTTTTACTTCAACTCCAAGATTCTTCTTGAAAACTTGTTGTATATATTCACCAAAGGTTCTAAACCACTGGTCTGTTCCTCCTAAGGAGAAGGTTACATCTAAATTTTCTGGATTTGTATCCATGCCTAGCTCTTCCAACCCTTTAATCAATAATTCCTTTGGATCTGGGTTTTGTTCCTTGATAGCTCTTAGTGGCTCGTCAACCTTTGCCCTATATTCGTCTTCACCAATTAACACACTTGGTGGTGTCCAGCCATATGCAGGAACATGTACTCCATTAAATATTACTTCTGCTATTTCTTCCCTGTCAATTGCAAGAGAAAATGCTTTCCTTACATTAGCATTTTGGAACAGTTCATCTTGTGTATTGAAAAATACATAGTTTACAGATGGTCTAACTACTTCAATATGATTTAGATTTTCATCCTCTGAAAATCTCTTTAACCAATCTGGATCGTTAACACTCGCCTGGTCTACAGAACGGTTTGCTAATGAATTATAAGCTGAATTCCTGTCTTCTATTATTTTGTAGCTTACTGTTTCCAGATTTACTGAATCTGCGTCCCAATAACTTGGATTCTTAGTTAAAATTACTTCACTATTATGTATCCATTGTGAAACCACAAAGGGACCATTATATACCAGAGTATCAGGTTCTGTACCAAAAGTATCTCCATATTGTTCTACTATATCTTTTCTTTGTGCAAACATTACCCTTTGATAAGTTAATTGTTCAAAATATGGGGTTGGATATTCAAGGGTTATTTCTAAAGTATTTTCATCTAAAGCCTTAACTCCTAGTTCATCTACTGGCAGTTCTCCAGCAATTACCTTTTCGGCATTCTTTATAGGAGTTAATAAGAATGAGAAAGGTGATGCTGTATTTGGGTCTGCACTTCTTTTAATACCGTATTCATAATCCTGGGCGGTAACCTTTTCCCCATCTGACCAATAGTTTTCTCTTAATTTAAAAGTCCAAACTAAACCATCTTCACTTACTTCCCACTCTTCAGCACCGGCTGGTACTAATTTGGTATTTTGGTTCTCATCTTCCTCTAATCTTGTTAATGGTTCCATTACATTAACAAGTACACTATTTGAATACATGTCTGAACCTTTAGAAGGATCTAATGTACTTGGCTCAGCATCTAAAATAAAATTAAGATACTGTTCACTGTCTAAGCCATTTGATACTTGTCCTTCATCTACAGGTTCTCCTCCTGTTTCCTGGTCTTCTTTGCCACTACATCCTACTAACCCAGTTATTATTAGAGTTAGTACAAGAAACAGGGATAAAAATTTTTTATTCTTCATCGAAATCCCTCCTGTTTTTTGTATATATGTTGTAAAATAAATAGGGTGTAGTTAAATTTTTAACTACCCGCTTAATTATAGAATATTTTCTAACATGTGTCAATATTTTCTAACATCCTTCTAATTCCTTAAAATCTTCTTATTTTCCCTTAGTGCAATTATTTTCAGCAATTTATTAATATTAAGGCTAAAAATTAAGTTTTTCACCCTGATGGGATATTTTCCCTTAATATTTCCATTTTATCCGCATATATATATGAATTTCTTTGTATTTTCCCATTTATTTTAACTAATCTTTGTAAAGCTTGGATTTTTATGAATTTACTGTAATTTCTTAATTTTACAATATTGTTAGAAATTTAACTACCATCCTTTTACTTCTTTCATTTTTAAAAATATTATGTTATCATTATATAAATGTCCAATATAGTAAACAAATTTACAAGAATGAAAGGAGTTAATTAGGTGAATTACAAAATTGAATATAATAAGGCCATAGAATTTGTAGAAGCTATGTTTAAATATGCAATTAATAGGTACTATGAAGTAAACTGGAGAAGAAATATAATTGAGGAAAATCTACCTAAAAATATTTTGGATTTCGCTCCAAGCAAAAAAGTAAAGGAATGGCTCAAATATATAGATGATAATATATCTCCCATTTTTAGGAATGATTTAATATTTATATCTACTATTACTATAGATATGATAGATGTAGCCATTGAAATTATACTGGAAGAAGATTTAAAGGAACCTTTAATACTAATAGAGTATCTTAAATCCTTAGAAGCAAATGAATTAATCAGATTAATATTTAATAGATTTGATATAGACCTGCCCTTTAACAGTGATGATGTACTAATAAAAAATGCTTTAATGAACAGATATGATGAAGAAAGGGCCTTGAATTTTATACTAATTAAGAATCATCCAGAAGAATATAAGAACAAAGTTATAGAAGTATATGAAACCTTTTATCGCTTATATTATGAACCCTTTGAAGAAAAGGTCTACAAATTTATGGAAGAAAAATGCAGGAAACACAATGAATTATTTCAAAAAGATCCTATTGATTTTTTAAATACTATAGGCTTAGCCGACTATACTGAATTTATTACTAAAGAAAAGAAATTAAGGATGATTGAAAGCTTTTACATAGATCTGGGCCTTTTTCATTATTATGTTGATGACACTTTTGTAATCCTATTTGGCCATTCAATTGAACACAAATTTAATCATAAGCTAAATCAAGAGCAGTGTATTAATTTATTTAAGGCTCTGTCTGATGAAACCAGGCTGGAGATTATTAGAATTACCAGTAAACGTCCCTGGTATAACAGGGAGTTGGCAGATTATTTCAATCTGTCAACTGCCACCTTATCATATCATTTAAACCTGTTATTAAATCTTGGAATACTAAATTTTGAACCAAGTATAAAAAATAGATACTATTATACTACAAATAAGAAAAACCTGAAAAAATTATTTGACCTGGCCTATAAAACAATAGTAGAACAATAAAAGTATCCATTAAAAAAGCTTGCAACTTATAGAAAGTTGCAAGCTTTTTTTATATCTTTTCCTTCATTAAAACAAGATTAGTAAGTACTTTATTTACAGGCGTATCAATATTGTATTTTTCTCCTTCTCTTACTATGGCTCCACTTATATTCATTATTTCAGTCTTTCTTCCATTTAAAATGTCTGCTAGCATTGAAGAGATATTTTCTCCAGTATTTTTTGCAACTTCTTTAAAGTGCTCTACTGCATTAGGATAACCAAGCTTAATTCCCTTAGCTTCTGCAATTTTTACCCCTTCCTTTACAGCTTCTACTGCTATCCATTCAGTTTCAGGATAATCCAGTATTTGGCCATTTTTTAAGCCAGTTAGGGCTGTTACTGCATTAATTCCTAAATTGACCAATAGTTTATCCCATATGACGCCCATTACATTATCAGATACTGTTACTGGGTCCAGTTTTGCTTCTTTAAATGTTTTAGCTATTAGGTTTATCCTATCCGTTATACTTCCATCTAGTTCGCCAATTACAGTATCCCCATGGCCAGCGTGTCTTACCTTGCCTGGACCTAGCATACTACTACCATGGGAGGTTGTACCGGCAATGATCTGTTCTACAGGTACAACAGCAGATATTTTTTCTATATTACCTAAACCATTTTGGAGGGTCAGCACAGTTGTGTTTTCTCCTATAATAGATTTGTTCTGCTGCACTGCTATATCTGTTATTGTAGATTTTACAAATACTATAGCCAAATCAACTACTCCAACTTCTTCAGCATTAGTAGTAGCTTTTATTCCCTTAATATATCTACTTCCATTGGGATCCTCAATATATAAGCCATGCTTATTTATATTGTCAACATGTTCCTTGTATACATCAATAAAGTACACTTCATTTCCTGCTTCTGCAAGAAAACCTCCATAAATACTACCCATTGACCCAGCACCAATAATTGCTATTTTCAAATACATCAGCCCCCTTGATTAACATAGGCAAGCATGCGGAAACACTTCATTACATCAGTAATTACTCAAATTCTTTAAATAGCTTTTCAAAGTCTTCAATTGAGTCTTTTATATGGTAAACATGTTGATCTTCTGGGAATCTTCCATTTCTAACATCATCTGCATATTCTTTAAATGCATTTATCACAACTTCAGCTATATTTGCATATTTCTTTACAAATTTTGGTGTAAAGGCTTGGAACATACCTAACATATCACCACAGATAATTAATTGACCATCACATGGTAAACCTGCACCAATTGAGTACACTGGAATGCTTAATTTTTTCCATATGAATTCTGTAACTTCAGGTGGTACTGCTTCTAATAGTAAGGCACGTGCTCCTGCTTCTTCAACAGCTATTGCATCCTTAATCAGTTCCCTTGCACTATCTACAGTTCTACCTTGAGCCTTAAAGCCTCCTAATTGGCCTGAACTTTGTGGGGTTAATCCAATATGGCCAAATACAGTGATTCCTGCATCAGATATAGCCTTAATTCTACTTGCTACACGTCTTCCACCTTCTAGTTTTATTGCATCAACATCTGCTTCTTTTAATAGTCTTACTGCATTTCTTACTGCATCTTCATCAGAAGTTTGGTAAGAACCAAAAGGCATGTCCCCTATTATATATGTATTTGGGGCTCCACGTCTTACTGCTTGACAATGGGATACACAATCATCCATTGTAACAGGTTCAGTGCCATTATAGCCTAAAACAACCATTCCTAATGAGTCCCCTACAAGTATCATATCAATACCTGCTTGTTCTGCAAAGGAAGCCATTGGAAAATCATAGGCTGTTACCCAGGTTGCTTTTTCTCCTTTTTCTTTCATCTTGTATAAATCTAATATACTTTTTTTCTTAGCCATTATTGTCCCTCCTGAATTTAATATTTGTATTTAACTACTAATCAAGCTTTGGAAGATCTTCTTCCTTCATATGGAAGGCTTCATCATTTGCTGGATATGAACCACTCTTAATATCAGCATTCCAAGCATTAAATGCATCTACTATTACTTGCTTTAATTGAGCATATTGTCTTACAAATTTTGGTTTGAAATCACTAAATATTCCAAGCATATCGTAAGCATTTAAGTTAAATCCTACTGCAGAAGGACCTGAACCTGTACTTATTACAGGAATGCTTACAGATTTATCAATTAGCTCATTTAATTCTGCAGGTACTAATTCTACAAGTACACAGAAGGCTCCGGCTTCTTCAGCCGCTATAGCTTCCTTAACCAATCTTTCTGCAGTTTCTTTATTTTTACCTTGTAATTTGAAACCTCCTAAAGCTGCTGCAGTTTGTGGAGTTAAGCCAATATGTGCCATAACAGGAATACCTACTTCTGTTACTGCCTTTATCTTGTCCATTATGCCAAGGCCGCCTTCCATTTTTACACAGTCAGCACCTAATTTCATTAATTTTCCAGCATTTCTAATAGCCTCTTCCTTGCTAGCCTGATAGGACATAAAGGACATATCAGCAACTATGAAGGTATTTGGAGCGCCTCTTCTTACGCATTTTAAGTGGTATTCCATATCTTCAATATTTACATGGGTTGTACCATCTAATCCTTGAACAATCATTCCTAGGGAGTCCCCTACAAGGATCATTTCACAATCAGATTCATCTACTAATTTTGCCATTTGGTAGTCATATACAGTTACCATACCAATCTTATCTTTGCTATTTTTCCTATTCAAAATTTCTTGAATTGTTAGTTTTTTCTTTGCCATCTTATTCACTCTCCCTTTAATTATTTTAATACTGCTCCATTCATTGCAGAGCTTACTAGTCTAGAATATCTATCTAAATAGCTGCCTTTTTGTACGGTAGATTTAGGTGGTTGCCATTTTTCCCTTCTATCTTTAAGTACTTCCTCGTCTACTTCCAATGTTAGTTCCCCTTTATCTAAATCCAGGCTTATAATATCTCCATCTTCAATTAATGCAATTGGTCCACCTTCGGCTGCTTCTGGTGAAACATGGCCTATGGCTGCTCCACGAGTAGCTCCTGAAAATCTACCATCAGTAATAAGTGCTACTTTTTCACCTAATCCCATACCTATGATTGCAGATGTAGCAGTCAACATTTCCCTCATGCCTGGGCCACCCTTTGGACCTTCATATCTTATAACTACAACATCTCCTTCTTTTATTTCTCCATTGTATATGGCCTTTACTGCTTCTTCTTCCCTATCGAATACTCTAGCTGGTCCTCTGTGTTTAAACATACTTGGTGCTACCCCTGCTTTTTTGCATACTGATCCATCTGGTGCCAAATTACCATATAATAAGGATATACCTCCTGTTTTTGAATAGGCTGTATCTAGGTCTCTTATTACTTCCCTATCCAGTACTTGAGCATCTTTGATGTTTTCAAATACTGTATTTGCAGTAACTGTTAAATTGTCCTTCAGTAGGTTTAGTCCTTTTAATTCCTTCATTAGAGCTGCAATTCCACCTGCCCTGTTTAGATCCTCTGGGAAATGGTCTCCGGCTGGCTTTAATTTTACTAAGTGAGGTGTTTTTAAGTTCACTTCCTTAACCATTTCCATATCAAATTCTATGCCTGCTTCATGGGCAATGGCAGGTAAGTGAAGTAATGTATTAGATGAGCCTCCTATGGCCATATCTACTACCAAGGCATTGTATAGGGAATTTTCAGTTATAATATCCCTAGGCTTAATATCCTTCTTAAATAACTCAACTATTTTCTTTCCTGTTTCCTTGGCAAGGGCCAGTCTTTTGCCGGTTACTGCAGGTATTGTACTTCCTGGTAAGGCCATGCCTAAGGCTTCAGTTAGGAAGTTCATAGTATTTGCAGTTCCTAATATGTTGCAGGCACCACATCCAGGTAGGGCACATTGTTCAAATTCAGATAGCTCTTCTCTAGTCATTAAACCTCTTTGAACTTCTCCTTGTGCTTCAATTAAATCTGTGTAACCCTTCCTTTCCCCACCAAAACATCCTGCCAACATAGGTCCTCCACTGATCATTATGGCTGGTATATTTAATCTTACTGCAGCCATAAGCATACCTGGAGTTACCTTGTCACATTGGGTTATTAGTACCATTGCATCATATGCATGGGCATTCATCATACATTCAACAGAGTCTGCAATTAGTTCCCTACTTGCAAGAGGATAGTGCATTCCATAATGTCCTTGGGCTATACCATCGCATATGGCTATTGTAGGAAACTCTACAGGTGTACCTCCTGCTTCTATTACTCCTTCCCTTACCGCCTTTGCTATAGTATCTAAGTGGACATGTCCTGGCATTGCTTCATTTTGTGTATTAACTATTGCTATCAAAGGCTTGTCCAAATCCTCTGGTAAGAATCCCATTGAATAATACAAAGCTCTGTGTGTTGCTCTTTCTAGTCCTTTAGTTGATATATGGCTTCTAATTTTAATCACTCCCCTTCTGTTAATTTCACTAGTTTATATATTTAGTAAATTATTATAATAATCCCATTAATCTTGGTAAGAATAAAATTATTTCATTAATATAAGTCATTGCAAACATTACTACTAACTCAACTATTAAATAGGGCATTATATCCTTAACAATAGAACCTATACTGGTCTTTGCTATTCCACTTGCAACAAACATATTTACTCCCATAGGCGGTGTAATCATACCAATAGAAGTGTTAACTACCATAATAATTCCTAAAGCTACCGGATCTATTCCTAATTCTAATGCTAAAGGATATAGCATTGGTGTCATAAGCATTATTATTGACTGAGTCTCTAGGAAGCATCCCAGGAATAATAACACCAGGTTAATTAAAAGTAATATAGCTACCTTACTGCTAAAAGCACCTAATACTGCTTCTGCTACCTTTATTGGAACCTGTTCACTGGTCATTACCCATGAAAATGGTGATGATAAAGCCAGTGTTATCAGTACAACTGCTGAGCTTATTGCTGATTTTGTAAATATTTCAGGCAAATCCTTCCATG
>Ga0209537_1002647_pt1 | contig 17591 bp, 15 predicted proteins | sample BioPla4DNA1_FD_187698 | JGI IMG/M metagenome (GOLD analysis project Ga0209537, IMG submission 187698) | Biogas fermentation microbial communities from Germany - Plant 4 DNA1 (SPAdes) (version 2) | ecosystem: Engineered > Bioreactor > Anaerobic > Digestate | place: Bielefeld, North... | reverse complement strand
AAATATTAACCACAAAGTTCCCAAAGAAGGCACAAAGGACACAGAGAATGATAGAATTAAAAGGCTTATAAATGTCACTTTGTGAACTTTGTGTAATATCTTTGTGCCCTTTGTGGTAAAATAATTAACCCACAATAAACGTTATAGAACCACTAAATTATTAATATTAATGCAAGATAAATTAGAATTTAATTATAAAAAATCCTTAGGACAGCATTTTCTTAAAAATCCTGAAATAGCAAAACGTATTGTCGATTCTTTAAAATTGACTACTACTGATGATGTTATTTTCGAAATAGGTCCAGGTAGTGGAATAATGACACAAACAAAGCAATTAATAACTTAAATAAACAATTATATCTAATTTATTTAGAATTTTTTAATATAATTTTGCATTGTTAACCTTTTAAAATTTAAAGATATGAAAACAATGATAAATTTATTAGCATTAGCTATAATTGGAAGCGTATTATTCGTTTCTTGTAATGATGATGCCACCTCCTGTGATTGCTGTAACTGTTGTGATACAACTAAGCCAGTAATTACTTTATATGGTGCTTCTGATACAACAATAGTATTAAATAGTACCTGGACTAATCCTGGTGCTATTGCAGAAGATGATGAAGATGGTGTAATAACAGACATTCAAGTAACTGGAATTGTTAATGTAAATTTAACTGGAATCTATGTGATTACTTATTCTGCTACAGATGCAGCAGGTAATACAGGTACAGCAACTCGTACTGTTAGAGTAAGAAATACTGCTGATGGTTGGGCAGGTAACTATAGTGTTATTGATGAAGTAGAAGGAGAGGAATATACTTATACTGATATAATTAGATATTCTCAAACAATGAATAGCTATGTATGGGTAACTAAATTTGCTAATTATAAAGATGGAGCAGTAAAATTCAAATTTGAAGATCCTGAAACTGTACCAACAGATATAACTTTACCACAACAAACTGTTTATTGTGGGACTCCACCAGCAGATCGTACTTTCTCTGGCTCTGGTGAAGCTACCATAGAAGGATCTTTCTATATTGATTATACTGAAAGCACTGGTGGTACTAGTGTAACTGGCGTAGAAACATATACAAAACAATAATTCTTTTGTAAAAAGATTTTTTTTAAAAAGGAGGTAAAATTATTTACCTCCTTTTTTATTTTATTAAAATTACTAATTTTACTAAAAATAATTTGATGATTAATAACGATTACAATGACAAATTTAAACTATTAGCTGTATTTTCATACCCACATGAATATTTTGTTTTGAAATCATTATTAGAAGCAGAAGATATAAAGGTAATACTCAAAGATGACTTAACAATTTATGTGAATCCATTACTATCACAAGCAATAGGAGGTATCAAAATGTACGTACCTATAGATAAATACGAAAGAGCAAAAGAGATCTATGATAATTATTGTAAAGAAAATCACGATTAGCTTAATACAAATACATTATTTTAAATAAATGAACAAAAAGATAGATTTTAATTATAAAAAATCAATGGGACAGCACTTTCTAATAAATCCCGAAATAGCCAGACATATTGTGGATTCATTAAAACAAACTACAACAAATGATGTTATTTTCGAAATAGGTCCTGGAAGTGGAATAATGACACAATTTTTAATAGATAAATATCCTTTATTAAAAATAGTAGAACTAGATAGGGAAGCTATAGAATTACTTAAAAAGAAATTTATCAATATTGACAACAAAATTATTTGTGGAGACATTTTAAAAATCAACTTAATAGGTTATGCAAATAAATTTACTATAATTGGCAATATGCCATACAATATTTCTGGCCCATTATTATTTAACGCTTTAGAATACAGAAATCATCTAATAGAATGGGTAGGTATGCTGCAACTAGAAGTAGTACAAAGGATATTATCTAATCCTAGCAATAAAACATATGGTAAATTGAGTGTGCTACTTCAAGCATATTTTGAGATTGAACAAATTATGCGATTATCTCCAGCATCATTCTATCCGCCACCCAAAGTGTCTTCTGCAGTAATTAGAATGATTCCCAAAAAAGATAAAATACCAAAAACAAATTTTGAAAATTTTGTAAAAATCGTAAAATTATCATTTACGCATCGAAGAAAAACACTGAGAAATAATTTGAAAGGACTATTGGATTACGATACACTAATGGATGGATTTTTTAATAAAAGACCTGAGGAATTGAGTTGGCAAGATTTTGATGAGATGATACAAAAATATTTTAAATAGGAGTTTAATTTTTTGGAAAGGAAGTGAAGGGAGTAAGAACAATCATTTTTAAAAAAAACAACAAAACTATCACTGCTCCCTCTCCAAGCCCTTATCTTTTTCAATATTATTTTCTGCAATATATTCAAAGCGTTTCTTTAATCAGTTATAGGTATTTAATAGGCAAATAAGAAAAAACAAGAATTAATTATAGAGGGATGACGATTATATAGGGTAGTAAAGAGTAGGATAAAATATATTTTATGAAATAGATATGTTTTTAATTATTAAAAAATTATATATTTGCATAAAGAATAAAAATTATGAATAATATTTTCGAAGATCAAATAGATGTCTTTGCCCTGACTAAAGACAGCGCTCTGATGCTCTGATGTCATCAACATATTTAATCTAAAACATTTAAAATTTGTATTAATTTCTCCCTTAAATTCATCTTTTACAATATTTATTTCTTCATTGCCTATTTCAATTAAATTTATTATATTTGCAAAAAAAGAGATATGGAAAAGTACAATTCAAAACAGTTGATCGAAATTGATTCAAAGTATGGTGCACACAATTATCATCCATTGCCAGTAGTAATAGAAAAAGGCGAAGGTGTGTATGTATGGGATGTAGAAGGCAAGAAATATTTTGATTTTTTATCTGCCTATAGTGCTGTCAATCAAGGACATTGCAATCCTAGAATAGTAAAAGCAATGACCGAGCAAGCTAAAACATTAACATTGACATCTCGTGCTTTCTATTCTAAACCTTTAAGCTTATTTACTCAATATATAACTAATCTATTTGGATATGACAAAGTTTTAATGATGAATTCAGGTGCAGAAGCAGTAGAGACAGCTCTCAAATTAGCACGTAAATGGGCTTATGAGGTAAAGGGAATTCCACAATATGAAGCTAAAATAATTACTTGTGAAAATAATTTTCATGGTCGTACAATTACTATTATAAGCTTTTCTACAGATCCCGATGCTAATACAAATTATGGACCTTTTACTCCAGGATTTATTACTATACCTTATAATAATCCTTCTGCTTTAGAAGAGGCATTAAAAGAACCTAATGTGGCAGCATTTTTAGTAGAACCTATACAGGGTGAAGCTGGTGTCATGGTGCCCGATGATGGATATTTGAAAACTTGCTATGATTTATGCAAAAAAAATAATGTATTATTTATAGCTGATGAGATACAAACTGGATTAGCTCGTACTGGTAAGATGCTTGCTTGTGATTATGAAAATATACATCCTGATATTTTAATTTTGGGTAAAGCTCTTAGTGGCGGTATGATGCCTATCTCAGCTGTATTAGCTAATGATGAAATTATGCTCACTATTAAACCAGGGCAACATGGTTCTACATTTGGAGGAAATCCCTTAGCTTGTACTATAGCTACTGAAGCATTAAATGTCTTAATTGATGAAAAATTAGCTGATCGTGCTGCTAAACATGGTGAACTATTGAGATCAGAATTGAAAAAGATGCAAAAAGAATTTGAAGTTTTAAAAATTGTTAGAGGTAAAGGTTTACTCAATGCGATAGTGGTAGAACCCAAAAATGGAAAAGAAGCTTGGGATCTTTGTCTGAAAATGGCTGAATATGGGCTGTTAGCTAAACCTACTCATCAGCATATTATTCGTTTTGCTCCTCCACTAATAATTACTGAAGAACAAATACTTGAGTCATTAGACATAATCAAACGAGCTCTGAAAGATACATTCTAAATAATATTTGACTAATTTTTGAGAAAAAGAGGACTTATTAAAGAGTCCTCTTTTTTATAATACAATAATTTTTTTGAATTAGGCGTTTAGCTAATAAAGTTTTTTTCAACATTTTGTATTATGTGAATAACTATACAATAATCAGTAAGCTCTAGCAATACCGCATTGGGAAATGATTTGCAATAAAACAAGCAAGCAGGGATGGGCATAAGGGTTTACACTGTTTGAGCAAGCTAAAGCTTGCGAGTTTGTAAACCCACAGAGGTGATTGCGTAGTTTTATCAAATCATTTCCCCAGCGGAGACTTTTCTTTTGTTACTTTTCTTTGTGTGGTTGACAAAGAAAAGTAAATTAAGTAAAAATTTATTTAAAAATCAATTATACTCAAAAGAAATTTAGTTATTATCTAAACGCCCATTTCAATTAAATGATATTTTTTTATTTTTTTTCAAATTTCCAATAAAAAAGGAGCAAATAAATTTGCTCCTTTTTTATCTAATTAACATTGTTTATTTAAATCGATAATATTGGAAATTTGTTCCCATAAAGCTACCTACACCATTGAGATATTCTTCTATTCTAATTAATTGATTATATTTAGCTATCCTATCAGTTCTAGAAGGGCTGCCAGATTTCATTAATCCAGAGTTTGTAGCTACTGCCAAATCAGCAATAAAAGTATCTTCTGTTTCACCACTTCTATGACTAACAATTGCCGTATAGCCATTTGTTTTAGCATAATTTATAGTATCTAGTGTTTCTGTAACTGTGCCTATTTGATTAAGTTTTATTAAAATAGAATTAGCTATTTTTCTTTCTATTCCTTTTTTTAGAATTTCTATATTAGTTACAAAAATATCATCACCTACTAATTGTATTTTGGAACCTAATTCTTTTGTTAAAAGCTCCCATCCATCCCAGTCATCTTCTGCTAGTCCGTCTTCTATACTTACGATAGGGTATGTGTCTACCCATTTTTTATATAATTCTATCATTCCTTCTGTTGTTAAAGTTTTGCCAGAAGATTTTTTAAGTTTATAAATTTTTTCTTTAGTATCATAGAGTTCTGATGCGGCTACATCGAGAGCTATAGCTACATCGATGCCTGGTTTATATCCAGCTTTAGTGATGGCTTCTACCAAAAGTTTTAATGAATCTTCATTTGTAGATAAGCTAGGAGCGAAACCTCCTTCATCTCCCACTGATGTTACGTATCCATTATTTTTTAAAATAGATTTCAATGTATGAAATATTTCTGTACCCATTCTTAATGCTTCGCTAAATGTAGTGGTATTGATAGGCATTATCATAAATTCTTGAAAATCTAAATTATTATCGGCGTGAGCACCTCCATTTATAGTATTCATCATAGGTATAGGTAGTGTATGTGCATTTACACCTCCTATATATCTGAATAGTGCTTGATTTGTACTTTGTGAGCCTGCTACAGCACACGCCATGGAAGCACCTAAAATAGCATTTGCACCTAATCTGCTTTTATTTGGGGTGCCATCTAGTTCTATTAAAGTTTTATCAATTAATCTTTGCTCAGAGACATCAATACCTTTAATCGCAGATGATATTTCAGTATTTACATTATTTACAGCTTTTAAAACACTTTTGCCTAAGTAATATTTTTTTTCACCATCTCTTAATTCTAGTGCTTCTCTTTTGCCAGTAGAAGCTCCTGATGGTACACACGCTTTACCATATTCGCCAGCGTCAGTTATTACTTCTACTTCTATTGTTGGGTTGCCTCTAGAATCTAAAATTTGTCTAGCATAAACTTGAAGAATATTTCCCATATTTTTTTATATTTTTTTGAAACTGCAAATTTATAAAAAAAATTTTTTGTAATAAAAAAATTTTTTACGATGACATAATATATACTTTGGCTTAATTTTTGTTTTATTATTTACTAATATTTTTGTAATTTTGTAATATATTAAAAGAAATTTCGGAGGAAATAAATATTATGAGAGGTATTTTAAAAAGTATTATGCCCACTAAGCATGAACGAGACATGAAGTCTCTATGGCCTATTGTAAATTCAATTAATGAAGCATATAATAAAATTGAAAAATTGTCTAATGATGAAATACGTTCTAAAACATTAGAGTTTAAAAAATTAATTTCAGATACTATAAAAAGTGAAGAGAATGAATTAAATGAATTAAAGACTCGTATAGATGAAGAGTTAGACATGTCTATAGATCAGAAAGAAAAAATATTTCATAAGATAGATGAATTAGAAAAAATTATTTATCAAAAAACTCAAAAGGTTCTAAATGACATTTTACCAGAAGCTTTTTCTGTTGTTAAAGAAACAACAAAACGTTTTAAAGACAATCCAGAAATAATCGTTACTGCTACTGATTTTGATAGAGAATTAGCTACTAAAAAAAATTATGTAAGAATAGAAGGTGATAAAGCAATATGGCAAAATCATTGGATAGCTGGTGGCACTGAAATCACCTGGGATATGGTTCCATATGATGTACAATTAATGGGTGGTGTAGTTTTGCATCAAGGTAAAATTTCAGAAATGGCTACTGGTGAAGGAAAAACTTTAGTCGCTACTTTACCAGTATATCTCAATGCTTTGCCAGGTCGTGGAGTGCATATTGTTACTGTTAATGATTACTTGGCTAAACGAGATCAAGAGTGGATGGGACCGATATATGAATTTCTTTTTTTAACTGTAGATTGTATTGATAAACACGAGCCTAATAGTGAATCTCGTAAAAAAGCTTATTTAGCAGATATTACTTATGGTACTAATAATGAATTTGGTTTTGATTATTTACGTGACAATATGGCATTCTCTTTAGATGACATAGTACAACGTGGACATTATTATGCTATTGTAGATGAAGTAGACTCTATTTTAATTGATGATGCCCGTACGCCTTTGATTATTAGTGGACCTACGACTCAAGTACGTGAGCAAGAATATGATGAGCTAAAGCCATATGTTATTAAGCTAGTAAATGCTCAAAGGCAATTAGTTAATAAACTTCTAAATGACGCAAAAAATTACTTGCAAAAAACAAATAGGTCTAATGAGGATGAAAAATTAGGTGGTGAGGCTTTATTACGTGCACATAGGGGCTTGCCTAAATACGGCCCATTAATAAAATTTCTTAGTGAGCCAGGCATGAAAGCTATATTACATAAAACTGAAAATATTTATTTAGCTGAAAATCAAAAAAATATGCCTATCATCGACGCAGAATTATATTTTGTAATTGATGAAAGGAATAACTCTGTTGATCTGACAGATAAAGGAACTGAACTTTTATCTAAAGATACTGGTAATCCCCAATTTTTTATTATCCCAGACATTGGTAGTGAATTAGCTGAATTAGAAAATAGTAATATTGATTCTAAAGAAAAACAAGAAAAAAAGAATGAATTATTAGAAGATTTTGCTATCAAAAGTGATCGTATTCATACTATGCATCAATTACTCAGAGCATATACTTTATTCGATAAAGATGTAGAATATGTAGTTTTAGATAATAAAGTTAAAATCGTAGATGAGCAAACTGGTCGTATATTAGAAGGGCGTAGATATTCTGATGGTTTACACGAAGCCATCGAAGCAAAGGAAAATGTGAAAGTAGAGGCTGCTACTCAAACTTATGCTACTATTACTCTACAAAATTATTTTAGAATGTATAAAAAACTTGCTGGTATGACTGGTACTGCAGAAACTGAAGCCGCCGAATTTTGGGATATTTATAAATTGGATGTAGTTGTAATACCTACTAATAAACCATGTATACGTATAGATGCCGAAGATTTAGTTTTTCGTACTAAACGAGAAAAATATAATGCAGTTATTAATGAAGTAGTTAATTTGGTGCAAAAAGGTAGACCTGTATTGATAGGTACTACTTCTGTAGAAACTTCTGAGTTACTTAGTAAAATGTTGACTCTAAGAAAAATAAAACATAATGTGTTAAATGCTAAACAACATCAACGTGAAGCAGAAATAGTAGCTAATGCTGGTCTCTCTGGAAGCGTAACTATAGCTACTAATATGGCTGGTCGTGGTACTGATATTAAATTAGGACCTGGCGTACGAGAGGTGGGTGGATTAGCAATCATCGGTACAGAACGTCATGAATCTCGTCGTGTAGATAGGCAGTTGCGTGGACGTGCCGGCCGTCAAGGAGATCCAGGTACGAGTCAATTTTTTGTTTCTCTCGATGATGATCTTATGCGTCTTTTTGGTAGTGATAGAATGATAAAAGTACTCGATAGAATTGGATATAAAGAGGGCGAGGTTATTCAGCATCCTATGATTACTAGATCTATCGAACGTGCTCAAAGAAAAGTTGAAGAAAATAATTTTTCTATTCGTAAGCGTCTACTAGAATATGACGATGTAATGAATTCCCAGAGAACTATTATTTATGATATGCGTAGAAATGCTTTGTATGGTGAAAAATTAGATGCCGATATAGTACAAATGTTTAAAAAAGTTGCTAATGATTTAGTAGAGGTTTATCAGGATAATAATGATTTTGCTTCTTTAAGCATGGCTTGTATACAAACTTTTGGCATTGAGGTACCTTTTGATGAGAAACGTTTCTTGTCTGATAGAGTGTCTAATCTCGCTGATGAATTATTTGAGGCCGCTTATAATACTTATAATGATAAACGTCATTTCTATGCTGAAAAAACCTATCCTTTGATTAAAGAAATTTATGAAAATGCTGGTAAACGCTATGAAAATATTGCTGTTCCTTATTCCGATGGTAAAAATCAATTTACTATAATTGCTCCTCTTAAAAAATCATATCAAACTAAAGGCCTCGAATTAATGAAAAGCATAGAACAATTTGTTACCTTTTCTATTATTGACAAAGCTTGGATGGACCATTTAAGAGAAATGGATGATCTCAAACAAAATGTAAATGCTGCAGTTTATGAGCAAAAAGATCCATTATTAATTTACAAAATCGAAGGCGCTCAGCTTTTTGATCAATTACTTAATAAAATATATTTTGAGGTAGTAAGAGCTCTCAGTATTGGTAGAATACCTGTGGCAGAAGAGCAACTGCAAGAAACAGACCAGGAAAAGCGTACTACTAAAACAAGAAATTATAAAACAGGTAGAGATTATAACACTCCTGTAGGCACTTCACAAGCTGCACAAAAACATCAAGAATATAATAATCCTTCCGAAGTAGCTGTAGCTAATGAACCTTTCAAATCTCAAAAAGTTGGCCGTAATGATCCTTGTCCTTGTGGTAGTGGTAAAAAATATAAACAATGCCACGGCAGAATTAATTGATTATATGTCGTAAATGGATATATTGGTATACTTAAAATTTTAAGCTTATTTAATTTGTTAATGATTATAAAAAAGATTTTTGTAAAAAATTATTTTGATTTTTCATTTAAAAAAAAATATATAATTTTGCCAAACCAATTTAAAAAAATAAAGCTATGAGTCAAATTGAAGAAAAAGTAAAAGCTATCATCGTAGACAAATTAGGAATTAATGAAAATGAAGTAATTCCAGAGGCAAGTTTTACTAATGATCTAGGAGCAGATTCTCTAGATACAGTAGAATTAATTATGGAATTTGAAAAAGAATTTAATCTAAGTATTCCTGACGAAGATGCTGAAAAAATCACTACTGTAGGTGAAGCTATTGATTACATCAATCAGCACATACAAAAGTAAAAACTATTACAATGGATCGTAGACGAGTAGTTATTACTGGAGCAGGTGCCATTACTCCTTTAGGTAATAATGTAGAAGATTTTTGGAAATCTCTATGCGAAGGAGTTAGTGGCGCTGACTTCATTACTCATTTTGATGCTTCTAAATTTAAAACAAAATTTGCTTGTGAAGTTAAAAATTTTGATCCTGCTGATTACTTTGATAGAAAAGAACTACGTAAATATGACCTAGTATCTACCTATGGCATAGTGGCTGCTAATCAAGCCATTGCAGATGCTAATATTAATTCAACTGATATTGACCCTTATAGGGTAGGTGTAGTGTGGAGTAGCGGCATTGGTGGTATTCAAACCTTTTTTCAAGAAATAAAAAGTTTTGTAGAAGGTGATGGTACTCCTCGCTATAATCCTTTTTTTGTACCTAAGATGATAATTGATATCACTGCTGGTCATATTAGCATGATACATGGCTTCAAAGGTCCTAACTATGCAACTGTATCTGCATGTGCTTCATCAGCTAATGCTATAGTAGATGCTGTATTGCTTATTCGCCATGGCTATGCTGACATTATCGTCACCGGTGGTTGCGAAGCTGCTATTACTGAACCTGGTATGGGTGGGTTTAACTCCATGAATGCCATATCTGTCAGAAATGATGACCCCAAAACGGCATCTAGACCTTTTGATAGAGATCGTGATGGATTCGTAATGGGCGAAGGAGCTGCTGGATTGATAATAGAAGATTTAGAACATGCTAAAAATCGTGGTGCTAAAATTTATGCTGAAATTTTAGGCTTCGGGCTTAGTGCTGATGCATATCACATTACTGCACCACATCCTGAAGGCGAGGGAGCTAAACATGCTATGAGCTTCGCACTCAATGATGCTGGTATTGATAAATCTAAAATAGATCATATCAATACACATGGTACTGCTACTCCTGTAGGTGACATCGCTGAGGCTAAAGCTATCGTAGGTGTTTTTGGTGATCATGCTAAAAATATTTCTATCAATTCTACCAAATCTATGCATGGCCATCTATTAGGTGCTGCCGGTGCAATAGAGTCTTTAGCTACTATTTTGAGTATCAAAAATAATGTAGTACCACCTACTATTAATCACTTCACTGATGATCCAGAACTACCTGAGCTAGATTACACTTTTAATCATAAAAAGGAAAGAATTGTCAACTACGCTATTAGTAATACTTTTGGGTTTGGTGGGCATAATGTTTCTTTACTTTTTAAAAAATATAATGATTAGTTTTGGAGCTAACATTAAAAAGGAATAGTGACGAATTAAAATCATTAAGAAAAGAAATTAAAAATATTTTTGGTTTTAATCCAAAAAATATATTTTTATATCAATTAGCCTTGACACCACGTTTTGTCGAGGCTTTTTTTAGTGGTGAAAAGATATCAAATGAAAGATTGGAGTTTTTAGGTGATGCAGTCATAGACCTTATCATTAGTCAATATTTATTTAGTAAATTCCCATATAAAGATGAGGGTTTTCTCACTGAGATACGTTCTCGTATCGTGAACACTCAATATTTAAGTACTATTGCCAAAAATATAAAGCTATCTGAAATTGCAGAAAAATTTATTCCTGTTAATCATAAAACGCCCCCTAAAAATTGGCTTGGAAATGAGTTTGAAGCCTTTATAGGTGCCATGTTTTTAGATAAAGGTTATGATTTCTGTTATGATTTTTTTATTAGTTATATAGTAAATAAAACTTTGGATATTGAGAATATTATTGAGCAAAAGCAAAACTACAAAAGTCAATTGATAGAATATTGTCAAAAAAATAAACTAAAGATCGAATTTAAATCGGAAAAATTAGACAAGGGTAGTGATTTTAAAATTAAAATATTTATTAATAATAAACTAAAAGGAGAATCTACCGCTCCTACTATAAAACAAGGTGAAAAAGATGCTGCTAAAATTGCTTATGAAAATATAGATAAATAGAATTGCATTCATTGACAAATAATTTTTAATTATTTTACTTTTAATCTATTAAAACTATATTACTACTTTGTATACACTTTGTAATATTCTTATTATTTTGTAATTTTGTAAAAAATATTATATGTTTGATAATCTAAGTGATAGGCTAGAACAGGCATTTAAAAAAATAAAAGGACAGGGACGTATTTCAGAGATTAATATTTCTGAGACATTAAAAGAGATTAGACGTGCACTAGTAGATGCTGATGTTAACTACAAAATAGCTAAATCTTTCACAGAGAATGTTAAAAATAAAGCTATCGGACAGCAAGTGATCAAGAGTGTATCTCCAGGTCAGATGATGATAAAAATTGTCCATGATGAATTAGTAGATCTGATGGGAGGTCAAGCTGTTGATTTAAATTTGAAAAGCAAACCAGCTGTCATCTTATTAGCAGGATTACAAGGTAGTGGAAAAACTACCTTTGCTGCCAAGCTAGCTCGCTATCTTAAAAATAATAAAAAACGTAATGTTATATTAGTAGCCTGCGACGTCTATCGTCCTGCTGCTATCAATCAATTAAAAACGCTCGGTGAGCAAGCTGGCGTACAGGTATTTGCTAAAGAAGACGAAAAAAATCCTGTAAAAATTGCTCTCGATGCCCTTAAATATGCAAAAGAAAATGATATTAATACAATAATAGTAGATACTGCTGGTCGTTTAGCCATAGATGAAGATATGATGAAAGAAATCAGAATGCTTTATGATGTTCTCAAACCAGATGAAACACTTTTTGTAGTAGATGCTATGACGGGACAAGATGCTGTAAATACTGCAAAAGCTTTTAATGATGTTTTAGATTATGATGGAGTTGTTCTTACAAAATTAGACGGCGATACACGTGGTGGTGCTGCTATCTCCATTAAAGCCACAGTAAATAAACCAATTAAATTTAGTAGTATCGGAGAAAAATTGGATGATATTGATGTTTTTCATCCTGATAGAATGGCTAGTAGAATTCTAGGAATGGGCGATATTGTATCATTTGTTGAACGTGCCCAGCAGCAGGTAGATGAGGCAAAAGCTCGTGAGGTAGAGAAAAAAATCAAAAAAAATAAATTTGATTTTAATGATTTTCTTGATCAAGTGCAGCAAATAAAAAAAATGGGAAATCTTAAAAATCTCATGAGTATGATTCCTGGCATGAATAAAGCTATTAGAGATATAGACATTGATGATGACGCATTTAAACAAATAGAGGCCATTATTCATTCTATGACACCCTATGAGCGTGAACATCCAGAGTCATTAAATGGATCTAGAAAAATTAGAATTGCTAAAGGTAGTGGTACTACTGTGCAAGATGTAAATACTTTCCTAAAACAGTTTGAAGAAATGCGAAAAATGATGAAAAAAGTCCTTAATGCAGATCCTAAACAATTAAAAAGAATGGAACAATTAAATAAAAATTTATTCTCATGAACATTTTAGATGGTAAAGCTACAGCAGAACAAATAAAAGAAGAAATTAAAGCTCAAGTAGCACATTTTATAGACGATGGCTTGAGACCACCTCATTTAGCTGCAGTACTTGTAGGCAACAATCCTGCTAGCGAAACATATGTTAGAAATAAAGAAAAAAATAGCAAATTAGTTGGTTTTACCTCATCAGTTTATAATTTCCCAATAGATACTTCCGAAAATGAATTACTTAAAGTAATTGGATTCCTTAATGATGACCCAGATATAGATGGCTTCATTGTACAGCTACCTCTACCTCAGCACATAAATGAAGAAAAAATTATTAATACTATTAATCCCAAAAAAGATGTAGATGGATTTCATCCAATTAATGTTGGTAAAATGGTCCTTGGTATAGATACATACTTGCCCGCCACTCCTAGTGGTATTATTGAATTACTAAAACGTAATAATATAGAAACTACAGGTAAACATGCTGTGATAATTGGTAGATCAAATATAGTTGGTACACCATTATCTATATTATTATCTAGAAAAAATGATGTTGGTAATTGCACTGTAACACTTTGCCATTCTCAGACACCCAATATCCAAGAGTTTTCTTTACAAGCTGATATTTTAGTAGCTGCAATTGGCAAGCCAGCTTTTGTGAAAGCAGATATGGTAAAAGATGGAGCAATAGTTATAGATGTAGGCATAAATACTGTACCAGACAATACAAAAAAAAGTGGCTACAGAACAATAGGTGATGTAGATTTTGATGAAGTATCTAAAAAGGCTTCATGGATAACACCAGTACCAGGAGGTATTGGTCCTATGACCATTGTTAGTTTACTCATGAATACACTGAAAGCTTATAAATATAGATTTAATCTCACTTAATTTTAATAATTCTATATTTCATTTGACTTTTTGAAAATTATTTTTTACTTTTTTTTATGTTATTAAAAAGATTAGAGCTTACAAATTTTAAAATACATAATTATTTAAAATTAGAATTTTCAGAAGGTATTAATTATATTGTGGGAGATAATGGTATTGGAAAAACAACTATTCTCGATAGCATTTATTATTTGGGACTTACACGCAATCCTTATAATATTACTGATAATAAATTTATACAATTTAATAAAGAATTTTTTTTAATAAAAGGATTTTTTTTTTCAGATAATAATAGTCCAGAAAATATAGAAGTTTTATATCATAATATTAATGGTAAAAAAGTATGCAGAAATGAAAAATTCTATAAAAGATTTTCAACACATTTAGGACTTATCCCTATAGTTTTTATTTGTCCATCGGATATTTACGAGCTAGTCTACAATCAAGAAAACAGACGTAAACTGATAGATCAGATTTTATCACAGCAAAGCAGTAATTATCTGAATGCTTTACAAAATTATCAAAAGCTTTTACAACAAAGGAATCATCTTTTGAAACAACAAAATTTATTTGGCAAAGATTTTTCTAACATGCTAAACGCTATTGATACCAATATAATTCCACTTAATGAACAAATTTATAAATATAGAACTTGCTTAATAGCAGATATTAATAAAACTATTAATAATATTTTTTATTCCATATCTAATATTGATGTGCCTGTAGCTATAAGATATGAATCAAACATTGAGCCTGAAAACATAGAAAATCTTTTTAATGATACCTTGGAAAATGATCTTCGTCTGACACATACTACGATAGGTATTCATAGAGATAAATTGTATTTTTTATTTAATAATGATGATATATCACAGATAGCTTCTCAAGGACAACAAAAATTATTTATCATAGCTCTCAAATTATCTTTGTACCTGTGGTTGAGTAATCATTATAATGAACATGCTATTTTGCTATTAGATGATATTTTTGATAAATTAGATAAGTATAGAACACATAAATTATTAGAACAATTACAAAATTTTAATCTAACTCAAATTTTTATAACTGATACAGATGCTGATAGAATAGCTAGTGATCAAGTAAATAATTTAATAGTCTTATAAATTTTATTTATATACATCTTAATTTAGATTTATGATAATTCAAAAAAATAATATAATTTTGTCAAAAATTTAAATGGCAACAACAGCAGATATAAGTAATGGGATATGTATAGAATTTAATGGTGAGCTATACACAGTAGTAGAATTTCAACATGTCAAACCAGGTAAAGGTGGTGCATTTGTTAGAACAAAACTAAAACATATACCTAGCGGTCGAATACTTCAGAATACTTTTCAATCAGGAGTTAAAATTAACATTCAACGAATAGAAAGACGTCCTTATCAATTTTTATATAAGGATAATGAAGATTATCATTTCATGCATGTAGAGACATTTGAGCAAATAATGATTCCTGAATCTCTTATTAATGCTCCACAATTTCTTAAAGAAGGGCAAGAGGTAGAAATAGTTTTTCATGCAGAAAGTGAAACTCCTCTATTTTGTGAATTACCTACATATGTGGTATTAGAAATAACATATAGCGAACCCGGTCTAAAGGGTGATACAGCTACTAATGCGATGAAACCTGCTATTTTAGAAACAGGTGCTGAAATTAGAGTTCCACTTTTTATTAATGTTGGTGATAAAATTAAAGTAAATACTCAAACAGGTGAGTATGGTGAAAGAGTTAATAAAGATTAAAAAAATACTAAAATAATGAACTTAGAAAGACAATATAGTATAGAAGAGCTTATTACAATTATAAATAATCCAATCGCTAGGGTAATTGGAGATAAAAATATCAAAGCTACGGGCATCAATGAGATACATAGAGTTGTACCTGGAGACATTACCTTTGTAGATAATGAAAAATATTTTAATCGTGCACTCAGCTGCTTAGCTTCGATAATATTAATTAATAAAGAGGTAGAAGCTCCTGATGGGAAAGCCCTAATATACTCTGATGATCCTTTCAGAGATTATGTAAAATTAGTAAAATTCTTTGCTCCTTTTCAGCCACAAGATATGCCAATACATCCAAGTGCTGAAATTGGTGAAGGTACTATTATTCAGCCATTAGTATTTATAGGACCAAATGTAAAAATTGGTAAAAATTGTATTATTCATCCTAATGTTACAATTCATGCAAATACAATTATTGGTAATAATGTAATTATTAATAGTGGTTCAGTAATAGGAGGAGAGGCTTTTTATTTCAAAAGACGTCCAGATTATTTAGATAAATTAGAAGGATGTGGCAGAGTAGTTATAGAAGATGATGTAGAAATAGGATCCTGCTGCACAATAGATAGAGGAGTATCATCTGATACTATTATAGGTAAAGGTACAAAATTAGATAATTTAATACAAGTAGGACATGATACTATCATAGGTAAAAATTGCTTAATAGCAGCACAGGCAGGAATAGCTGGTGTAGTAAATATGGAAGATAATGTAATACTTTGGGGACAAGTCGGTGTACAAAAAGATCTTACTATAGGTAAAGGAGCTATGGTTTTAGGACAGTCTGGTGTTGCTAAATCTATAGAAGGAGGTAAAGTTTATTTTGGTAGCCCAGCACAAGAAGCATCTGATAAAATGCGAGAAATTGCTTTATTAAAGAAATTACCAGAATTATTTGATGCTGTCAGTAAATTAATGAAAAATTATGGCATTTCATCAAATTTAGAAATTAATAATAAAGATACAAATAATATCGAGTAGGAATAAGTCTGAATAATATCAATGAATCAAAATTATGAGGCGTTTTTAAAAAGGTGTAAGGGATTGTAAATTATAAACATGTTATACTTTAAATATTTTATTAATTCAATATAATTTATTAATTTTGTTAAAAATTTTATAATTATGAAGGAGCTACTTGAAAACATTAATAAATACTTGGCTCTGCCAAAGGATCATAAACGCAATTTCCTAGATGAGTTATATCAATATCTCGTCAATAACAATGCCACAGCAGTAGATTATCAAAAGGTAAAAATTCAATCTACTGCAGCCATCTGTCCAGACTGCAGAAGCGAGAATGTTATAAAAGCGGGCAAAAGAAATGGCAGACAAGTTTACAAATGCAAAACCTGCAGTTATCAATTCCGTGAGACTGCTCGCACCTTTGTCTATCGCATGCGAAAATATCCATTAATGCTTAACTACATGAGATGTATGCTCGAGGGTAAAAGTCTGCGTGCATGTGCTGATGAAGTTGGCATTTGCTTGAAAACAAGCTTCGAATGGCGACACAAAATATTAGCTGCAATTAGAGCATTAGAAGGTGGTATAAGCTTTTCTGGTATTGTAGAAGCTGATGAGTTGCTAATGAACTATTCAGAAAAAGGTAGAAAGTTTAAAAGCAAAGAAGAATATCGGAGAGCAAAAAAGAAAAATCATCCCAAAGTAGCAGTATTAGTCGTAACAGACAGAGAAGGTAATTTACTTTTTAAACAAGTAGGCGAGAAAAAAGTAAAAAATGAACAATTAAGAGAAGAGCTAAAGAATAGATTGTCAGAAAACA
>Ga0209537_1002644_pt1 | contig 17608 bp, 15 predicted proteins | sample BioPla4DNA1_FD_187698 | JGI IMG/M metagenome (GOLD analysis project Ga0209537, IMG submission 187698) | Biogas fermentation microbial communities from Germany - Plant 4 DNA1 (SPAdes) (version 2) | ecosystem: Engineered > Bioreactor > Anaerobic > Digestate | place: Bielefeld, North... | reverse complement strand
AATTAATAAAAGGAGGAAGAATGATGGAAGAAAAGATTACTTTGTCTACAACCTACAATCCTAAAGAATTTGAAGAAAGATTATATAAAAGTTGGGAAGAGAAAAGATATTTCACACCAGTGGTGGATAAGAATAAAAAGCCCTTTACTATAGTAATGCCACCACCAAATATTACTGGAAAGCTTCATTTAGGTCATGCTTTAGACAATACACTTCAGGATATGATAATTAGATTTAAGAGAATGCAGGGATACTGCACTTTATGGTTACCAGGAGAAGACCATGCTAGTATAGCTACAGAAGTAAAGGTTGAGAATGAACTTTTAAAGCAGGGACTTAAGAAAAAGGAAATGGGCAGAGAGGCTTTTTTAGCTAAGGTTTGGGAATGGACTGATGAATACAGAGAAAGAATAAGAGGTCAGTTGAAAAAGCTTGGAGCTTCTGCAGACTTTACAAGAGAAGCCTTTACTATGGATGAGAATTTAAATAAGGCCGTTAGACATGTTTTTGTAAAGTTATATGAAAATGGTTTAATATATCAAGGAAATAGAATAACTAACTGGTGCCCTAAGTGTCAAACTGCTCTTTCAGATGCAGAAATTGAATATAGTGAGCAGGAGGGCAGCTTCTGGCATATAAAGTATCCTGTTATTGGCAGTGATGAATATTTAGAAATAGCTACTACAAGACCAGAAACGATGCTAGGAGATACTGCTGTAGCAGTAAATCCATCAGATGAAAGATATAGTCATCTTATAGGAAAGAAGCTTTTACTTCCATTAGTAAACAGGGAAATTCCTGTAATTGCTGATGAATATGTTGATAAGGAATTTGGAACAGGTGCAGTTAAAATAACTCCAGCTCATGATCCAAATGACTATGAAGTAGGAAAAAGGCATAATCTTGAGGAAATAAATGTGATGAATCCTGACGGTACTATAAATGAATTAGGTGGCAAATATGCAGGAATGGACAGATACGCTGCAAGAAAGGCTATAGTTGAGGATTTAGAAAAGGGAGGATACCTAGTTAAAATCAAGCCTCATGTACACAATGTAGGAACTCATGACAGATGTAGTACAGTTATAGAGCCTATGATATCAAAGCAATGGTACGTTAAGATGGAATCCCTAGCTAAACCTGCTATTGAAGCTGTTAGAAGTGGTAAGACTAAATTTGTACCAGAGAGATTCGAGAAAATATACTTTAACTGGATGGAAAATATACAAGACTGGTGTATATCCAGACAGCTTTGGTGGGGCCATAGAATACCAGTATGGTACTGCAAGGATTGTGGAGAAATAATAGTAGCAGAAGAAACTCCTAATGCTTGCTGCAAATGTGGTTCACAAAATCTTAAGCAGGATGAAGATGTACTGGATACTTGGTTTAGTTCTGCATTGTGGCCTTTCTCAACCTTAGGATGGCCAGAAAAAACAGAAGATCTAGACTATTTCTATCCTACTAACGTACTTGTTACAGGCTACGATATAATATTCTTCTGGGTAGCTAGAATGATTTTCTCAGGAATCTACAATATGGGTGAAACTCCTTTTGATACAGTACTAATTCATGGTATTATTAGAGATTCTGAGGGTAGAAAGATGTCTAAATCTTTGGGTAATGGAGTAGACCCATTGGATGTAATTGATACCTATGGTGCTGATGCCTTGAGATTTAGCCTAGTAACAGGAAATGCCCCTGGCAGTGATATTAGATATTATCCTGAAAGGGTTGAAGCAGCTAGAAATTTTGCTAATAAGATTTGGAATGCTTCAAGATTTGTTATGATGAATTTAGATAAGAATCTAATGGAGCAGGAAAAGGAATCCAAGGATTGCACTATAGCTGATAGATGGATTCTTTCAAGGTTAAATACAGTAGTTAAAGAGGTTACAGAAAATATAGAAAAGTATGAGCTAGGAATAGCGCTGCAAAAAATTTATGATTTCTTATGGAGCGAATTCTGCGATTGGTATATTGAACTTTCAAAACCAGTGCTATATGGTGACAACGACAAGGCGAAGGGTGTAACCTACAATGTATTGTACAAGGTGCTTACAACAGGTCTTCAATTGCTTCACCCTGTAATGCCATTTATAACAGAAGAAATTTATACTCACCTAGATGCTGAATATGAATCTATAACTATATCCAAGTGGCCTGAATATAGAGAAGAAGCAAGGGATAGTCAAGCTGAAACTCAAATGGGCTATATCATAGACGCAATTAAGGGTATTAGAAATGCAAGGGCAGAAATGAATGTTCCAAACTCTAAAAAAGCAAGTTTATTAGCTTATGTTAAGGAAGATGCCGTTAGTGCCTTTAAGACTGGAATAATTTATTTTGAAAAGCTAGCTTCTGTTAGTGATATGACTATAATCGATGATAAGAAGGATGTTCCTAAGAATTCTGTAGCTGTAGTTACAGAAGGAGCAGAGCTATTTATGCCTTTATTTGATCTAATTGATAGAGATAAGGAATTAGAAAGATTAAATAAGGAAAAGGAAAGATTATTATCAGAAATAGAAAGAGTTGAGAAGAAGCTATCCAATGCAAGCTTTGTTAACAAGGCTCCTCAAAAAGTAGTTGAGGAAGAAAAGCAAAAAGGTGAGAAGTATAAGGAAATGCTAAAGGCAGTTTTAGAAAGAATTGAAAGCTTAGGCTAGGTGTTATATGGACTATAAAGAGACTATGGATTATATACACAATCGTAGTAGGTTTAATAGTGGTAAAGGCTTAGATAGAATCAAAAAGTTATTAAAGGAGCTAGGGAATCCGCAGCTTTCCTTAAAATGTATTCACATTGCAGGAACTAATGGTAAAGGATCAATCACAGCAATGATCTCAAGTATTCTTATTGCTCAGGGGTATAAGGTGGGGATGTATACATCCCCTTACCTTGAGGAATTTGAAGAAAGAATTCAAATTAATGGTAAAAACATTCCTAAAGAAAGACTTTGCCAAGTGATGACCAAGGTATCTGAAGCGGAAAAGTTGATAGATCCAATGAACTTAGATACTCCTACAGAATTTGAGATTATTACTGCTGCTATGTTTTTGTACTTTTATGAGGAAAATATAGATTATGCTGTTGTTGAGGTTGGGTTAGGAGGAAGACTAGACCCAACAAACATTATCATACCTTTGGTCAGTGTTATTAGTTCCATAAGCTATGATCATATGGCCTTATTAGGTAATAGTCTTGAAGAAATAGCATGGGAAAAGGCTGGAATAATAAAAGAAGGTGTGCCTATAGTATCTTATCCTCAGCAAAGGGAGGCTCGTTTTGTAATAGAGAGAGTCGCTGCTGAGAAAAATAGTAAGCTTATTATGGTGAAGGAAGATAGTGGGCAGCTTTTGGAAATAGAGGATACCTATCAGGTAGTTAAATTTAGTACAGAAAATTCAAACTATACTATATCCTTAGCCTTGCTTGGAAAGGTGCAGATTTACAACTGTGCAGTGGTAATCCATACTGTTGAGGCACTAATGGCTTTAGGAGTAGTCATTAGTAAGGAGGCTATCTATGAAGGCCTTAAAAAGGTGACATGGAAAGGTCGTATGGAGTTAATGAGGACTAAGCCTTATGTACTTTTAGACGGTGCTCACAACATAGATGGTATTGAAAAATTAACTGAAAGTATTGATATATACTTTAAGTATAATAAATTATATTTAATAATAGGCATATTAGAGGATAAGCAGCTAGAGGATATGTTGAAAATCATTACACCTAAAGCTGAGAATGTTATTGCAGTGAGTCCTAATAGCTACAGGGCAGAATCTTCAGAAAAGCTAAGGAATAGAATTTTAAAGTATAATAGGGAAGCTTTAGCAATGAATTGTTATGAAGAGGCAGTTAAATACGCTTTATCCTTGTGTGAGAACGAAGATTTGCTTGTAATTTGTGGTTCCCTTTATATGATAGGGGACATGAGAAAAATTATTAAAAAATTAAATTAGTAACTTAACAAAAGGTACAGACTAATTAATAGGCGGCTATAGCCGCTTTTTTTTTATGCAATCAATAGGTCAACTTATTAAAAAGTAACATAGTATACTTGTATGAGGTTAAATATTGCTATGGTGCAATTGGAGTGATTATTTATGAATTACCTATTTGTTTGCAACACTGGTTCAGATACTTTATCTCAAATAAATCTCAATAATTTTAAAGAAGAGAAATGTATCAGAATTGCCCAGGATAGTGAAAGATATGGACCCCACGGTTTGTGTAAATGGAAAGATAATATTATTACTGCAAATAGCTATAATAGTAGTTTATCAATTATCGATGTATTGACAGGGAAGGTTATAGAGGAATGTTATATTGGTGGAAATTGTAATGATGTGGCGGTATATAATAATGAAGCTATTATTGTATGCGGAGAAAGTAATAATTTAATAGTTTTTGATTTAGAGAATAAAAGAATTGTGGAAGAAATTCCTATTGGTAATCTTCCTCATAGCATAGATATTAATTATGAATTAGATTTAATGGCTGTTACTAATATGGAAAATAGTACTCTTTCCATCTTAAGGTGCAGTAATAAGGAATTAATAAAAAATATTTCCGTAGGTTGCTATCCTACCAAGGCCTTTTTTTCAGAGGATAATAATTATATTTTCCTTTGTGAAAGCTACCTTGGACATCACTGTTGCGGTTTTATTAATATAATTAGTACAAAAAGCCTATGTTCAGTGGGGAAAATTGCAGCAGGTTATAGTCCAATTGATTTGTGCTTTGAAGGTAATATCCTTTATGTTGCGAATTTTTGTGAAGGACTAATTCAGGTCATTGATTTGAAAAAAAATAAGATAACTAAAAGAATTTTTGTTGGTGGAATGCCTAGATGTATAAAAAAGAAGGAAAGATATATCTTTATTGGTGATAATTATGGTGCAAGGCTATTTATTTACGATAGTCTAAAGGATGAAAAAAAGTCATTATCCATAGGTAAAGAACCTACAGATATGACTTTGTATTAATATTCTAGCAAGATTTTCATAATGTCATTATAAATTTTGGAGGAGTTAGACTTCCAGTTTTGACATAAATCTATGGCATGTTTTTTTGAAGGCACATTGACCTTAATATCTATAAGGGTTACTTCATTTTCTTCAGCCTTTAAGTTTACTATAAAGGTATTATTTTGCTCAATGGTATAGTCAGCATGTAAAAAAAGCTCCTTTTTAATATTATGAATCTTATCACCAATATATTTCTCAATTTTTTCTATAACATCTTTTGGTATTCTAGAAATAAACAAGGAAAGTACATTTTTACCCTGCTTTGTTAGGGACAGGACCTTAGTTTTATCTTTATTAATTGTTTCTATAAACTTAGAAGCTTCTAGCTCTGTTATGTATTGCTGTAATAGAAAGTAATTTACTAAATTATTTTCTAAAACAATTTCAGTTAGCTGATTTCTAGTTATATGTATACCAATTCTATCTAATAGATATAATAAAATTAGTTTATTTTCTGCTAATTGATTTGTGTCATCTAACATACAAGGTCATCCTCCTGAAAAATAATAAATGCACAGTTTAAAAGTATTATATCATAAATTAGGGCAACTGAAAAAGTTGTCCTTATTTTATTTTAACCTCATAATATGAATTTTGGAGAATATAATCTAATGAATATGCTTTAAAGGAGGTGAAAGATTGATAATTATTATAAAAAAGGAACAACTGAAAAAGAAGCTTACTATGACTGCATTGATAGTAGTTACTCTTTTGGTCATTTTGACAATGAGACTAAGTAGCAAGGAGGTATTTTTATCTAAGAAAAGAAAGTTACCAATTTATTCTGTAGATACTAAGGAAAAAAAGATTGCTATAACCTTTGATGCAAGCTGGCCACAAGATAATACCGATGAAATTATTGAAATTCTAGATAAGTACGACGTGAAAGCCACCTTTTTTCTTGTAGGTACTTGGATTGATCACAATCCAGAAAAACTTAAGACGCTACATGAAAAAGGTCATGAAATTGGAAACCATACTAATAGTCATCCAGATATGAATAGCATCAGTAGAGCAGAACTTATTAAAGAGATAGAAGAAGTTGATTCTAAAATAAAAAAAATTACAGGTAAAGGCACAACACTATTTAGATGTCCAAGTGGTGTTTATAACGATTTAGTAATTGAAACTGTAGAAAGATCAAATCGTTATTGTATTCAATGGGATGTAGATAGTATTGACTGGAAGGCTGAAGGAGAGGAGATAGAATACAATAGAGTTGTGAAAAAAACTAAGCCAGGTTCAATAATTTTATTCCACAACGATGGACGATATACGACAAAAACCTTGCCAAGAATTATTGAGTATTTTAAAAAGGAAGGCTATTCAATGGTAACGGTGTCTGATCTTATATATAAATCGGATTTTATGATAGATTATACTGGAAAACAAATTTACAACAAGTAATTGCAATATAGAGTAAAATTGTATTATAATGGAATGGTACAAATTGTACTTGTTATACTATAAAGTATATATTTTTGTTAATAAAAAATTTGTAATATTTTTAAATACTAATGAATAAATATCTTTTGTAGAAGAAAATTAAAACCAAGGGAGAGAGAGGGGTTTAGATGGACAATTTAATGCTAAACAATAAAATTTACTTAGAAGGGAAGGTTGTCTCTGATTTAGTATTTAGCCATGAAATGTATGGAGAGGGATTTTATATATTCAGTCTCGAAGTACCAAGACTCAGCGACACGAAGGATGTTTTATCTGTCACTATCTCAGAAAGACTTTTAACTGGTATGGAATTGAAGATAGGTAATGAGATTATAGTGGAAGGACAGCTTCGCTCTTATAATAAGTTTATGGATGGAGCTAATAGGCTGATTTTAACAGTGTTTGCAAGAAACGTTGAACCCTGTTATGAAAAAAGTAAAAATCCTAATCAAATTTTTTTAGATGGCTTTATTTGCAAGCCACCAGTTTATAGAACTACTCCTTTCGGAAGAGAAATAGCAGATATGCTGCTGGCAGTTAATAGAGCTTATAATAAATCTGACTACATACCCACTATAGCTTGGGGAAGAAACTCTAGATTTTGCCAGACTTTAAATGTAGGAGATAATATTAGGATATGGGGAAGACTTCAAAGTAGAGAATATCAGAAAAGGATATCTGATGACGAGGTTGTAAAAAAGATAGCTTATGAGGTATCTATATCCAAAATGGAAAAAATCAATAAAGAGAATGAAGATGCAAGCAGTGAAGGGAATGACAAGGAAAAAGATATTGGCTAAATAAGCTGAGGGCCTCAAGTAATGGAGAGCCCTCAATAAAATTTCCTTAGTTATTTTCTTAAGTCTTTTAAAAGTTGTGTTTTATTCTTAGTTTTATCATCCACATATTTTATAATTTTGGCAGGAGTACCAGCTACTACAACCCCAGGGGGAACATCCTCTGTTACTACAGAACCAGCTGCTACCACAGAACCAGCACCTATTTTTACTCCTTCTAATATTACTGAATTAGCACCTATCAGTACATCATCTTCGATTACACAAGGATTCTTACTTGGAGGCTCTAATACACCGGCTACCACAGCTCCAGCCCCAAGGTGAACTCTTTTTCCCAATTTTCCTCTAGCACCAACTACAGCATTCATATCTACCATTGTATCTTCTCCGATTTCGGCACCAATATTAATTACAGCTCCCATCATTATAACTGCATTTTTACCTATATAAACATTATCTCTAATAATTGCACTAGGCTCTATTCTTGCATCTATAGATATTAAATCTAACAAGGGTATTGCAGAATTTCTTCTGTCATTTTCTATTCTATATCTTATTATATTGTTTTTATATTTATTAATAAAATTCAGTATTTCTGAAGCTTCGCCAAAAAGCAAATAAAAATCAGAACAACCATAAACTTCAATATTGCCGAAATCGCAATTTAATAAATTGCCCTTCAAATAGACTTTTACTGGTGTTGATTTTTTTGAATCCTTTATGTAGCGTGCTATACCATAAGGATCCGTAAAATCATATTTCATAAAATCAATCCTTTCTAAAAAATCAATTTGGATAGTATGCAATCTATTCTAATGACTATGAATCAGTCGTAATTTTCAGTTCCAATGGGGTATAGGCTTGGATAAGAAGTCACTAATGAAATTTAATAATTAAATTGCTATGGCACTTATATGAATTAAAATATGTTAAAAAACTGTTTTTGGCTACTAAAAAAATAAGATTTTATAGATGAAATTAAGTTAAAAAAGTATTGTAAAATTGCATGTATGAAAGGTTTGCATATAAAAAATTTATAAAATAAGGTATGGTAAAATAAGTATTATAATATAATATTGTGAAAATATCATATCGTCAAAAATAACTATGAAATATTGAAAGAAATATAATTAATTAAAGGTCTAAATTAAATAATTGACAATATAATAATTATGTGTTAATATTAAAAACATCAAATTGCAAGTAATGATTTTTTATTTAGTAAGAAGAATTCTTCGATAGATAGATAGAAAGAAGAAATTTTTCATAATAAATAAAATAATAATACTTGCAAAATTAGTAAATAATAAGATACATAAACTTATTGTTTTACAAATGAATTTTTTAAAGGGGGAAATTATATGAAGAAAAAAGCATTAGCGCTAGTAACTGCTGCTATCATGACAGCAACATTACTGGCAGGATGTGCCGGCAAATCAAATGGTTCAAATGACAAAAAAAATGACGGCACTAAAAAGGAACAAAAATTAGTATTAAGAGAAGGTGCTTTGAAAACATTAGACTCAGTTCTAGCTACTGACACAGTATCCTTCGACGTTATCCAAAACTCTCAAGAAACACTTCTTGTATCTAACAACGATGTTCCAGAAGCAGGAGCTGCTGAGAAATGGGAAGTTAGTGAAGACGGCTTGACATGGACATTTAAATTAAGAGATTTAAATTGGTCTGACGGAAAGCCAGTTACAGCAAAGGACTTCGAATTTGCTTGGAAGAGATTATTAGATCCTAATACAGGAGCATTCTATTCATTCTTCCTATTCCCAGTAAAAAATGCTGAGAAGTACTCTAATGGAGAAGCAAAAGCTGACGAAGTAGGTATTAAAGCTACTGATGATAAGACACTAGTAGTTACTTTAGATAGAGCAGTACCTTATTTTGAGCAAATTGTTGCTTTCCCAGGATTAGCTCCTCAGAGAGAAGATATAGTTACTGTAGAGGGTAGTGAATATGGTACAGATCCAGCTAAGCTAGTATACTCTGGTCCATTTGTAGTTGAACAATGGCAAAAGGGAGCAAAGGTAGTATTAAAGAAGAATGAAAAGTACTACAATGCTGCTAACATTAAGCTTGAAAAAGCAGAGCTTCTACAAATCGATGAAATCAAAACTGCGTATGATCAATTCAAGGCTGGTAAGTTAGATGTAACTTCAGCTACTGGTGAATACTTAGAGCAGCTTACTAAAGATGCTAAGGCTGGTAAATACAACTTAGTTGAAGGCGTAGAACCATCATCCTTCTACATGGTATTTAACACTGAAGGTAAAGATAACAAAGCTTTAACTAACGCTAAGGTAAGACTTGCATTCTCATTAGTTTTAGACAGAGAAGAATATGTAGGTTCTGTTTATAAGAGAGGCGTAGCTGCTTACGGAATGGTACCAAAGGGACTTTTAGTTGGTGATGATGAGTTCAGAGCTAAGGTTGAAGAACCATTAAAGGCTCTATTAGATCAGTATAAAGATCCTAAGGCTCTTTTAATCGAAGGTTTAAAAGAAGCTGGTTTAGATGCAGACCCATCTAAGCACACATTCAGATACTTACCACAAAACAGCGATGCTGAAACTAAGAAGTATTCAGAATACTTCCAGAACGTATGGCAGACTAAGTTAGGCGTTAAGGTTGAAATTCAGCCTGCTGCAGACTTCTCCGATTACTTAACTAAGGTTCAGAGCCAACAATTTGACATAGCAATGTCTGGTTGGGGTGCTGACTATAACGATCCTATGACTTTCTTAGATTTATTTGGTAAAGATAATGGTAACAACAACGGTAAATATTATAATGAACAATATGAACAGTTATTAGTAAAAGTTCAAAATGAAATAGATAATGCTAAGAGAACAGAAATATTTGCACAAATGGAAAAATTGATAATAGAAGATGCAGCTATTGCACCTCTATTCTACAGAGACAAGAAGTCATTCCAACAGAAACATGTTAAGGGAGTACAATTACCATCCTTTGGCGGAACTTACCAATTAAGATGGGCATATGTTGAATAATTTTAGTTAGTTAATTATTAGTAAAATTTAAATTGCTGCAAGCAGTGCAGCAATTTAAATTTTTTAAGGTATAAGAAAAATTTTGATTGTAAATAATATTATATTGAAAATTAGCTCGAAAACTGTTATTATGTGTAGGCGGGTTTAAATATTAGACCTACACATTTTTTTATATAAGGTATTCTCAAAAGGAGTACAAGCACTAATTTTTATATTTTTTTACAACAAAAATAATCCTGTAATTTTTAGAAATAAAAATTATGGGAAGTCAGGGGGAAGGTTATGGTAAAGTACATCTTAAAAAGAATTGGAATCATGATTCTAACTCTATGGGTTATAATTACTGCTACATTCTTTTTAATGAACAGCAAGCCTGGTAATCCAGTACGTACTGGTGCTAAAAGGTTACCGGAACAAGTTATTGTACAGTTAGAGCGTAAATATGGATTTGATAGGCCTTTAGTAGAGCGATATGTGAAATATATGAAAACTTTACTAAAAGGTGATATGGGTGATTCTATTATTACACCAGGTGAAAACGCTACTGATATAATTAAGGACTTTTTTCCAGCATCTGCTAGAGTAGGGCTTCAAGCTGTTTCTTTTGGTCTTTTGGTAGGTTTAATACTAGGTATTATAGCAGCATTTAAGCGAAATACTATTGCAGACTATCTTATTATGTTATTAGCTATAATAGGTGTATCTGTACCTAGTTTTGTTATTGCATCCTTAATTCAAACAGGGGTTACCCGAGCAGGTTTAGAACAAGTTATTCCTACAGCGCTGTGGTATGATGAGTATACTCCAGTAGGTGAAAGATTCAAATATACAATACTTCCAACTTTAGCTCTTAGTTTTAGTAGTATTGCTACTTATGCTAGATATATGAGAGCATCGGTTTTAGATGTTATAAATCAGGATTATATATTAACTGCGAAGGCTAAAGGCTTATCCCAACTTGGTATCGCAATTAAACATATTTTGAGAAACGCTATATTACCTATAATAACTATATTAGGACCACAAATAGCAACCATTGTAACAGGAACTATTGTAATTGAAAGAATATTTGCTATCCCAGGTTTGGGAAACTCTTTGATTAATGCAATTAACCAAAATGATTACAATATTATAATGGGATTAACTATATTCTTCTCAGCTTTATATATAATTTCTCTACTTGTAGTTGATATTGCTTATTCTATAATAGACCCAAGGATAAAGCTAGAAGGAAGCAAATAGGAGGTTAAGTATGGCAGAATTAAGTAAAGATAAGTTTAAAATAGTTGGAATAAATAAAGATGAGATGGATTTAATAGTTCGACCAAACTTAACATATTGGCAGGATGCGTGGAGAAGATTAAAAAAGAATAAGGTAGCTATGATATCTTTAGTTGCTTTAATATTATTGATCTTTTTTGTGTTATTTGGACCTGCTATATCAGGGAAAAATTATCAGGAGCAAAATATTAAAATAGCTAACCAATCACCAAGCAGTAATTTTTGGTTTGGTACAGATAACTTAGGAAGAGATATGTTCTCTAGACTATGGGTTGGTGGAAGAGTATCTTTATCAATTGCTGTAATTGCTACTTTACTTGAAGTTATAGTTGGTTGTATCTATGGTGGTATTAGTGGTTATTTCGGTGGTAAGGTAGACAATGTTATGATGAGAATTGTTGAAATATTAAATAGTATACCATATTTGATTGTTGTAATATTGTTTTCAGTAATATTAGGCTCAGGAATGGTTTCCTTATTATTAGCTCTTTGTGTAACAGCATGGACAGGTATGGCAAGAATGGTGAGAGGACAGGTTTTACAGCTAAAGGAATCAGAGTATGTAATGGCTGCTAGAACCTTGGGGGCCAGCCCATTGAGAATTATATTTAAACATATGATTCCAAATACAATTGGTGTTATTATAGTATATATAACTTTTGATATACCATCCTTTATATTTGCAGAGGCCTTTTTAAGCTTCGTAGGATTAGGAATACAGCCTCCAGAAACAAGTTGGGGAGCTATGGTTAGTGCTGGTCAAGGTGTAATGGAATTTTATCCATATCAATTATGGGTTCCAGCTATAGCTATTAGCGTAACAATGCTAGCCTTTAACTTGTTAGGTGATGGTCTAAGAGATGCTCTTGATCCGAAAATGAGACAGTAATCATAATAAAAGGAGGTAAACTAATGTCTAAGATTCTTGAAGTTAAAGACTTAAGGGTTTCCTTTCACACTTATGCCGGTGAAGTGCAAGCGGTTCGTGGAGTGTCTTTTGACGTTGAAGAAAGCGAAACCTTAGCTATAGTTGGAGAATCCGGCTGCGGTAAGAGTATCACAGCAAAGTCTATTATGCGTCTTTTACCTGAACCACCAGCTGAAATAAAAAAGGATTCAAAAATATTATTTAATGGCAAAAATATATTAGATTTTAATAAAAAAGAACTTCGAAGCTATAGAGGCGGAGATGTTAGTATGATTTTCCAAGATCCTATGACATCTCTAAATCCAACAATGAAAATAGGAAAGCAAATAGCAGAAGTTTTAATGATACATCGTGGATTGAAAAAGAAAGAGGCTCTTGAGGAAGCTGTAAGGATGTTAAAGCTAGTTAACATTCCTAACGCTGAAGAAAGAGTAAATCAGTATCCTTTTGAATTTTCAGGTGGTATGAGGCAAAGAGTTATGATTGCTATAGCTCTTGCCTGCAATCCTAAGCTTTTAATTGCGGATGAGCCTACTACTGCTTTGGACGTAACAATTCAGGCTCAAATTATGGAGCTTATGGCTGAGCTTCAGGAGAAATTAGGTACTGCTATTATATTAATAACTCACGATTTAGGTGTAGTGGCAAAAGTTGCTCATAAAATTCAGGTTATGTATGCAGGAAAGGTAGTAGAAAGAGGTACTACTGATGAGATTTTCTATGAATCAAAGCATCCATACACTTGGGCTCTATTGAATTCTGTACCTACTTTAGATACAGAACATAAATCTAGGTTGTATTCAATTCCTGGAACACCACCGGATTTATTAAAGCCACCAGTTGGATGTCCATTTGCAGCTCGTTGTCAGTATGCAATGCCTATTTGTAAGGAAGCTATGCCTGAAGAAACTTCCTTGTCACAAACACATAAGGCTAACTGCTGGTTGTTGCATCCAAATGCACCAAAGGTAGAGCCACCTCTAAAAAAAGGAGGAGTGCAAAATGACTAAAGAAGTATTGGTTGAGGTAAAGGATTTAAAAAAATATTTTAATGTTGGTAACGGTAAGATTTTAAAGGCTGTTGATGGAGTAAGCTTTAAAATTAATAAAGGTGAAACTTTAGGCCTAGTTGGTGAGTCTGGTTGCGGTAAAACAACCTGCGGAAGAACGGTTATTGGACTCTATGAACCAACAGGTGGAGAAATCATATTTGATGGGAAAAAGGTAGAAAAGAAGAATCCAAAGGAAAGAAAGGAATTTGCTAAAGAAGTTCAAATGATTTTCCAAGATCCTTATGCATCCTTGGATCCTCGTATGACCGTTGGTGATATTATCGCTGAAGGGATAGATATTCACAAGCTATATACTGGTAAAAAGAGAACAGAACGAATTCATGAGTTATTAGAGCTAGTTGGTTTAAATAAGGAACATGCTTCTAGATTCCCACATGAGTTCTCGGGAGGTCAGAGACAGCGTATAGGTATAGCTAGAGCTTTAGCTGTAGAACCAAAGTTTATTGTTTGTGATGAACCTATATCTGCCCTTGACGTTTCTATTCAGGCTCAGGTTATCAATCTACTAATAGATTTACAACAAAAGCTAGGCTTAACCTATTTATTCATTGCCCATGACTTATCAATGGTAAGACATATTTCTGATAAAGTAGGAGTAATGTATTTAGGAAATATGATGGAATTAGCTGAAAGTAATGAGTTGTATGAGAAACCATTACATCCATATACCCAAGCGTTAATGTCTGCAATTCCAATTCCAGATCCTAAGATTGAAAGCTCTAGACAAAGAATTATGTTAGAAGGGGATGTACCAAGCCCAATTAATCCAAAACCTGGCTGTAGATTTGCATCAAGATGTAAATACGCTAAGCCAGAATGCTTTGAAAAGGTTCCTGAAATGAAGGAAGTTGAACCAGAACATTATGTTGCTTGTCATTTATTTAAATAAAAAAGAGGCTGTTGCACAACTTACAAATCTGTAGGTTGTGCAACAGCCTTTTACTTATCCATTAATAACATTATCCATATTATAAAGACCAGGACCTTTGCCAGCCATATATTCACAGGCTTTTAAAGCACCAGCGGCAAAAACATCTCGAGATAGTGCAGTATGCTTTAGCTCAATGATTTCACCTTTACCAGCGAAAATAACTTCATGTTCACCTACGATAGCTCCACCTCTTATGGCATGAATACCTATTTCATTTTTTTCACGTTTCTTTAGACCTTCTCGTCCATGAACATATTTTACTTCATCCTTTAAGGATGATTTTATGCTATCAGCTAAAAGCAATGCAGTTCCGCTAGGAGAATCAACCTTTTGATTATGATGTTTTTCTATGATTTCTATATCATAATCCCTAAATAGGATTGGAGATATCTTTTTTAGCACATTGCTTATAATATTTATTCCTAATGACATATTGCCAGAACGAAATACTGCCAAATCCTTGCTTAGTGCTTCAATTTCATTTATTTCTTCTTCATTATAGCCTGTAGTGCAAAGTACTAAAGGAATCTTTCTTGCTCTACAATACTTTATCAAGCTAGGTAATGATTTAGGGCTAGAAAAATCTAATACTACATCACAATCGCCAGTATAATCTGATATTTCCGTATACGTAGGAAATGGCTTAGTTTCTGCAACAAGATATTTATCTATACCAGCTACTATTTGTAAATTGCTGTATTCCTTAGCCAATTCTGTTATAGTTTTACCCATTCTGCCGTTACAACCGTTTAGAATTATTTTTATCATAGTAACCTCCGTTAAATAAGCCCATGTTTGCTAAGTTCATCTCTTAATATTGCTTCATTGCTTTCACTCATATCTACAAGAGGAAGTCTTACTTGACCCACTTCCATACCCATAAGATTCATTGCCTTCTTAACTGGTATTGGATTGTTTTCTATAAATAGAGCGTTTATCAAGGATAGATATTTTAATTGTAATTCTAATGATCTTTTTAAGTTTCCATTAAAGAATTCATAACAAATATCATGTATTTCTCTTGGAATAATGTTAGCGGCTACAGATATAACTCCTAAGCCTCCTAAAGATAAAATAGGCACAATTTGATCATCGTTACCAGAGTAGATATCAATTCTATCACCGCAGAGTTCTTTAATTTTAGCTACTTGGCTAATATTTCCGCTAGCCTCTTTAACGGCAACAATATTTTCGTATTTAGTTAATTCTAATATGGTGGATGGTAATAGGTTCATGCCTGTTCTGGATGGTACATTGTAAAGAACTAAAGGTATTTTTACACTATTAGCTATTTCTCCAAAGTGTGCTACTAACCCTTTTTGAGTAGTTTTATTATAGTAAGGAGTAATAACTAAAAGGCCATCTACACCAACAGATTCTGCCCAAGTGCTCATTTTAACAGATGCACTAGTATTATTAGTGCCTGTACCTGCGATAACTGGTACACGTTTATTTACCACTTCGACGGTGAATTTTATTGCATCCTTCTTTTCTGTTTCTGTCATTGTGGAAGCTTCTCCAGTAGTACCACAAATTATAATAGCATCGGTGCCTCCTTTTATTTGAGCTTCAATAAGTTCTCTAAGTTTTTCAAAGTTTACACCATTTTCATTAAAAGGAGTAACAATTGCCACGCCGCTTCCTTTAAAAATACTCATACTGATCCCTCACTTTATTATAATAGTACAATAGTCAAAAGGAAAAACTGCACAATTTAGGAACAATCCCATTTATTAATAAAAGAAAAAAAGTATAATTATGCAGTTTACATATAGGATTCCAATTTTAGCTATTAACTTATACATTCTGAAAACCGTTGAAAATACTATGATGCCACTGATGTATAAGTTATGCTACTGTTATGGAACACTATATCTATTACTATTATATAGATTTACTTAAAAAAATTATATACTTTATAGAAAAATATTTCAATGAAAAGATGTATAATAGCGGTTTTATTAGTAGAAAATAATAGCTGAGATATAAGGGAGGGATTTGTAATGGGAAAAACACCGCTTAAAAAAGTAATAAAGGCAAAGTTAAAGGCTAATAAGGAGCTTACTGAAGCTGAAAAGTTAAGGGAGCAAATTAAATATGAGATTGCAGAAGAATTAGGCTTAAAGGAAAAGGTGGATAAGTATGGTTGGAGTGGACTTTCTGCTGAGGAAACAGGAAGGATAGGAGGGATAATGACTAAACGAAAAAAGAATCTTAATCTTCCAACTAATAAGGAGATTTTATCTAATAGTAAATAGTTTGTTGACTAATACTTTTATTGAATATAAAATAATTGAGATGAAAGAGTTTTTAGGGGGGATTGGATGCGGGCCTATAATAAAATCGCTGAAGTATACGATAGATTAATATATGAAGATATAGATTATGTAGTTTGGAGTAAGTTCATATTAGATAAATATGGAGATATTAATAGTGAAAAAGATGATTATCTAGATCTTGGTTGCGGTACTGGTAATTTAGCCATAAATATCGCCCCATTTTTTCATAATACCTGGTGTGTTGATTTGTCAGATGAAATGCTTATCTTAGCAGAAAACAAATTTAGAAGTAAAAAGAAAAAAGCTAAATTTGTTAGACAAGACATGAAAGAGCTAAATTTAAATAGAAAATTCAACTTAATTACCTGCTCTTTGGATTGCATTAATTACTTAACAGAGGATGGAGATTTGCTAAAATTCTTTAAATGTATCCGCAACCACCTAAAAGACCAAGGTTTGCTTGTATTTGATATTAATAGCCAGTATAAATTAGAAAATGTTTTAGGCAACAATATCTATACATATAATGAAGAAGATGTAGTGTATATATGGGAAAATACCTTGGAGGAAAATATATTAGAAATGAATCTTACCTTCTTTATAAAAGAGGGTAAGTTTTATGAAAGATTTGATGAAATGCATCAAGAACGAATTTATAGTGAGGATGAAATAGAAGAGGCTATAAAAGAGGCCGATTTATCTGTTGTTAGTAAATTGGACAACTATACTGATAGAGCTGTAACAGCTACTACCGAGAGAATAACCTATTTTATTAGAAAAAATATTCAGTAGAGGAGAAGGATAAAATGAAGGATA